>Ga0209707_1000043_pt1 | contig 82925 bp, 71 predicted proteins | sample EN4Hudsemesocosm_FD_184630 | JGI IMG/M metagenome (GOLD analysis project Ga0209707, IMG submission 184630) | Methane-oxidizing microbial communities from mesocosms in the Hudson Canyon - EN4B Hudson Canyon (SPAdes) (version 2) | ecosystem: Environmental > Aquatic > Marine > Cold seeps | place... | reverse complement strand
TTCGAATTCGAATCCATTTTATTTCTCCAGTTGAAAATCACACTCATTATAGACTAGAAGCCTAACGCCGCATTAAGCGGAAAATTATAGTTGGCTATAATGTTTGAGGAACGAAAAACAGCCAACTGTAAATTTTCCGTTTGAATGCCTTGTTATAAAGCTATTGGTACGTACTACCGTTATGCTTTAACCAGCCACCAGTGTGATGACCTTTAGGATCATGATGCGTCCAATGAACTACACCACCTTTTTTATTCCATTCGTATTCACCATAAAATTGGACTTGGTCACCCTTTGAGATTGAATTTATTCTAGGGGCAAGGTCAATATTATGAGCAATTAGAATGGTTTGACCCGACGATAATTTTAATATGAATTTTTGATGGCGAGAGCCTTTATTATCATCGCTAAGTATCCGAACGACTACGCCACTTCCTTTAACTTGCACATCGCTTTGATGATTTTCATATGCTGATTTTATTGAAGCTGCTTGAACCAGACTCATCGTTTGTAATAAAACGAAGACTACAAATATTGATGTAAATAATTTCCGCATATGCCAAACCTTCCGTAGCTTTATAACGCCCCATTAAGAGGCTAAAAATAGTTGGTTAAAATAAGCGACGAAGGAGCAAAAACCAACTGTTTTTTGTCCTTTTGAATGACTTGTTAGAGGTACTTACTTCGCAGGTTCCGCATACCAAATAAAGCGCTGAGTGTTAGTAATTACAGAGCCCACTAATTTACCGTCAATTAATTTTATCTTATGTAAAGGAGACCAAGAAGTGCTGTGTTTTGTAGTACCACAGGTTAATAACAAGAGTTCGTGACCATCATTTATTACTGTCGAAAGAGGAAACTTACACTCAAAATCATATTGATCTTTATATGAACCCGATAGGTTCCCATTAACAACAGTTAACTGAAAGTATTTTGGATATTTAATTTCACCAAAATAGTTCTCTGGATAATCAACTTTTGTAACCTCCCATGCTCCAACAAACTTATTAGCAAATGTAAGAGGGCAGAATAATACCAGAAGAATCGACAGAGCTAGATATTTCATTGTACCTCTAACGCCCTGTTAACAGGCAAAAAATAGTTGGTTAAAATTAGCGACGAAGGAGCAAAACCAACTGTTTTTTGTCCTTGTTTAACAGCTTGTTATGTTTTCATTTACACACATCTTAATGTCTATTCAATACGTTTGAATGTTGAACGTAAGTACCCGTCCTGATCTCCTAGACCTAGCTCAATTAGTGGATAGATTCCTTCTTGAACCATAGTGTCACCATTTATTGTTATTTTGAAAGGAATGGATATCCCCTCATAATTTGGAAAGCTGGAATATTCAATATGTTCAATTAATGTATTATCTTCGTAGCTATAACGCCCCAATGAACCACCAAAATTGTCAAAGGCTACAACTTTTTGCTCTTTCGTCAGTTGATACGAGCTAAACCTTGGTCGATTAGTACCAATACTTGAAAACGCAAAATGGCTATCAGTAAATATTTTAATCATTTCACGGCTTTTACCATCGAAAGTAGTGTATTTCTGTTCGCCAATAGCTAATGTTTCTAATTCTAATTGCCATTCACCTTCTAAAGTATCTGCTTTACGGCTATCAGTTAATGTTTGACACCCTGTAAGAAAAGTTGCAGCTATCGCTAACGTAAATAAAATTTTCATTATTCCTATATCCATATTATTTTTATAAAAATTAAGATGCCGTCAGAATTTAATCCTGAAAACATAACGCCGCAATAAGCGGACTAAAATAGTGGGTTATAATGTGTAGCGAAGCGAAACGTAACCCACTGTTTTAGTTCCGTTTAATTACCTTGTTAGCAGGACTGAATCAATTAATAAAAATGATTCCAAGTAATTAAGCAAATTAAGAAAGTATACAGAGGCCAAAAACTAACCTTCAGCAATGCAGCATCATTAGCAAAAAGACCCTTTTTAGAAGCATTTTCACTAGAATTAAACGTATAAATTGCAAATGCAGTCGCTAATATGAAGATATAGCTCAGCAAATAGAAATACTCGATATATACAACCCCAGAGCCAGGGAATTGTTTTCTGATATTAATATGTGCGAGTAAAACGACAAAGAAGATTCCCGCACTACTGCCAATTGCAGAAGAAACACTCGCGCTAAATTTCGAGCTAAGATTCTTATTTGAGGTCATCATAATTATTAAACTATATAGCAAAGAGATGCTAACCAGTAACAAAGTAATATTAATCATAAATGCACTAAGAAAATCTCGCTCAATAACAATATTGAAAGTAAGTTCAGGCAAATTAGTTCTTGGGTGGTTATCATGTAAACCAAAATCAGTATCGAAATTCAGTGGCATGTAATCAAAGAATGACTCATTAATTTCCCAACCAGCAAGTACAATATCCTGTGAAATACCAAATATAGAAGATTGGCTGGTATTATCGTAAGAGTTAAGTGAAGGAACCAAAATAACATTGCTATTGAAATCGTGCGGAAGTAGTTTTAACCAAACGGTTTTATGGTCTATTGGATAATCTTCATAGCTAAAAGGTTGACGCAAATTTGCTTCAAAATACCAACCGACAGTGGTTGTACTATCAATTGTATTTCTGTAGGACTCCTTCATAATTACTTTGCCAACTGAATTTGGGAATACAAGCCCAGGCTTATGTCTTTCCAATATTTCAGAACTTAGTTCTTGCCAAGCATAACCACTGAGGTAAACATCATTTGGTCCATTAAATTTAAGTGAATCAACAAACACACCTGTTGGTATTTGGTCAGCTTCATGTAATTCAAAATCTAACAAATGCTGAGAAACAGCAGTTTGGTCAACCAGCTCATGATTATTGAATTTATAGTTGCTATGTTGCTGGTGCCATTGGAAAGCGATTAAAAAGGTAAACACACAGGTTAGAGCAAAGGAGAATAGTTTCATACAAATCCAATAGTAATGACTTCAGAGCTACAATTAACGAATCGCTCTCTTGTTTAAAATAGTTTATTAATATTAACTTTTTCAAGCATTAAGTCGACTAATAAAAGTAAAATTTGTTGTACTGAGCCATTCAGAATAATAATGTTAAACTTAACTCTGCCACAACTGCCTGCTAACAGCTTATTAGTGTCTTTATGGTAAATTGCAAATTAAAAACAGCAAGTTAGCAACAGTTAAAATACCCATGTAGACAATATGTAGTCATTGGTTTAGCTATTACAGCGAAATGCCAACTCCATGCGATAATCTGTATCTGTACCAGGAGTAACTATTCCCATTGTTACTTTGCTAGCTATTGCCATACTTTTTTCAACTTTATTTGCTGCTGCCTCACTTTCAAGAACACCCTCGTAAATAGACTTCATTGTTACGACAGAGTAGGATTTATTCTGGTGTGCACAGTAGCGCTCTGCATTTCTTGTTGCCCTAACTAAGGCTTTGTCCTTGCTTGGTGCTGTAGGGCTTGTAAAAAGACTTCCATCTTCCATAGGAAGTACAGGGCTATAGAGATTAGGTTGTGAAGAACATGCGCTTAAAATTAAAGCTGTGGAAAGACCAAATAATACTTTTTTCATTAATTTGTCCATTTTGTACATATAAGTTGAGGTATTTATGTGACCGCTAGCTATAGGATCACTATAAATGGTATAAAGTGTTGATTAAAATAACCGATAAAGGAGCGAAAACTCAACTGTCTTATTTCCGATATTTAATAGCCTTATTATGTTTTTTTAGCCAATACCTTCTGTTTTTCTAATTCATATTCTTCTTGATTTATGAGTTTCTCATCGAGCCATTTTCTTAATTTTCTTAATTTACTCTCCACACTATCATCATACACTTTATTTGTGGGCAAATTAGTAGGTAGGGCTTTTCGATAGGCGTTAACAGTTTCAGGAGAATAACCTTCTAGAAGTTGATTAATCACAGGATCCATTTTTGAATCTACGCTTGCCCACTTATTTAGAGCTAAGCCACCTTTGCCGTTAAGGTGGTACTCAGCATATGCAATATTTTCTTTATCTCTGTATAACCATAACTCAGCATGATGCATATACATAGCCATATCCCAAGTTTTTAGAGCTGTATAAGTTAAGTTGTACTCACAATAATTTGGCATATCACTTTTATAGACTTCAGTTGAGATTCCGTGGCGTTCAAAGCCTTTTTGAACAACAGGTAAAAAGTCATGAACGATTACTTTAGGATTATCTTCAATGCATACGTGACTGACTTTTACTGATGTGTCTAATTGTTTAACATTGATACTTGTGCAGCCAGTTAAGAGCAAAAAAGCAATGCAAATAAAAACTTTATTCAAAATGTTCTCCATAATAATTTGTGAAATACCGAGGTTAAAAACATAACGCCCCAACAATGACCTGCAACAAAGTTAATTAATCGAGCTAATACAATACCTTGCACACAAGACTGATAAGCACCACGCTTAATTTGTAGCGCATGCAAGCGTTTTAATTTGCAAATTTATTGCTTGAATAATATCACTTAAATGTCACTAAATACCACAAATCTGACCTTACGAAATATAACAACGGCAGAAGTTCGGATTAGGTTTTGTATCGATAACGCCGCTTAGTGCCTTGTTAGAGCTTTTTACTCTGACTCACTTTCATACTCTAATTTTAAAGGAGCATTAGATTGAATTAACTTTTGCCTAATTTCACAACCGATAGATAGCTTGTTGTTATTTATTATAATTTCAGGTTGATCAGATATGAGTTTATTCAACTCTTTGCTCAATAGTACTGAAGATTTTTTGATATGGTCTTGAATTTCGTCAACAGCTATTCCTTGTTCTTTTAATTTAGCACTTAGTTGTATTATAGATTCTATGGATTCAACTTTTTTTGGGATAGCAGCCAATTTACCTTCATCCGTATAGTTTCTATAGACAAAACTCACTCCTGATTCGAGCATATTTGTCATAAGTACGATAACTTTACTTTCTCCAAAAATTTTTGCCCATAAACTTCCAGATTCAATTTTTAATATTTCAACAGGAAAATCAGAAGTAGAAACATTTGCGAGCATACAGAGTTCATTATATATTTTTTCAACCGATTGAAGCTTTAAGATAAATTCAGACAACGTCATTTTTGAAGATAAGACTATTGATAGTTCACTACCGTTTTCTAAATTTGGAAATGTCGACTCTATATTATCAAGATAAAAACTAAGTCCATTTTTAAAGCCATCCAACAAAGAATAAAGGGACTTAGCTTCGACTACCAGAGCAGCAGATACTTGGGCATTATAAGATCCTACATAGCTTTCATAAGCATGACAAAAATCATCTAATTTAGTATGAATTATTTTTAGCTGAGATTGGTCGTTAAACTCATAATCTTGTGCTTTATTGATTTCTTGTTGTAACTTTTCAATTGATGAAAAAAAACTCCTAGGTTTAACATCACCAATTTTGGATCGTATATTTGTTAAATGGTTTCTTAATTTATTTGCCTGGCCTGTTGGATCACTCCCTTGAGCAATGCCTTGAATATATTCTTCTAACTCGGGAAATGTTGAGTTGATTTTTGTAAGGCAATCAAAAAAGTATTTAGCTTCTTCAAAAGATTTTAATATCTTACTGATTTCTTCTTTAATTTTAAACGATAACATTCTTTCAGTGCTCTCCTAACCAATTTAAGTGATAAAAACTCTAATAATATATTATTTTATTTACCAATTTACACAATTAAATACAACAACTTAAATGACGATTAAAAGGGCGATGTAGACAAGGTGTATACACTTAAAACCACTATAGCAAAAGACCAGAAACTAAAAATTCTGGTCTCCAATTAAAGTCATCTAACTATTTTATCGCTGTAAATAAAAATTATTAAAGTCATCCTCCAAAATTCAAATAAACACTGTACTTAAAACCAGTGTAATTCTTATTTGAGATTTGAATGTAATATGTGCGACCACTGTCAGGGATATCTGCATAACGCGCCTCTTTATTACTGTCTAGAGTTAGGGTTACTAAATTTAAATCTCCATCATATAGTCTAACACTCATTTGGTCATCACTAATGGTATTAATGTTAAGTTCACCAATAGGCATATCTTCTATCTTTATCAGGTCGATATCATCACTTGAATTCACATATTCCACCATCTTGTAGTCAATCCAAGTGGCTGGTGATTTCAAAATAGAATTTGTGCTTGTACCATTAGGTGAGTCTAAGTTTTTAACTTGCAATCTATATTCATATCTAGCCCCATTTCCATCATTAATAATTAGACGTGAATCAGGATTGTAAGTAACAGAACTTACGATAGCTGTTATATCGTTACTACTTTGAGATAAACTATGAACTTGTATATCGCTTGAAAATGTCAGTGATATATCTGCATCTGGATATGAAGACTGTAGAGTAATTTTATATGTACCAGGTTCAAGGTTAAATACATCGTAGTCTATACTCGGTTCAGGCAATTCATCACCTGAGATAATCGACGATCCAAGCGATGCGTATATATCATTAATTGATATGTTATCAAATAATATAGTTTCTTCATTTATGGCTTGATCATAGAAATAATTTTTGAAGTTACTCCATTCATAGATAATGTCATCATGATCATTGCATGCATTAAAAACATTATAGCTATCTTCTTTCTGCCAAGGGTTATATACACCGACACAATTGTCTAGATCATCAATTACACCATCGTTATCCGAGTCGATGGGACCTGTATTTTCTACTGTAACTAAAACAGTATCTGATGCGCTATTTCCTTGATCATCAACAACTGTTAATCTAAATTCAAAGACTTCGCCTGAACTAGCATTATTAGGAATATCAAATGATGTTGTAAGAGAGTTTACATTGGTCAGAGTTACCGATTCTCCTTGGACTTGCTCCCATGTTATATTAGCAATAAAACCATCTGAATCTGATGCTGTACCAGTTAGAGTTACTTGATTATCAGAATCTACTGTTTGATCTGCTCCAGCATTGACTATAGGGTAATTATTTCCACCACTATTATTTGGAGATGCTGTATTTGTATTTTGATTATTCCTTCCTGTTCTAGGCCAGCCTGTAGTTGCTAATTTATCATCACCTTGAATAGCAGTAATTGTTGAGCTTTGATGAATATATATAACACCATCATCTGAAATTGTTGGTGCACCGACAACAGTCTCAAATATAGTTTCAACTGACCAATTCTCATCTCCTGATGAATTTAAAGAAACAATAAAATAGTCAATCGAATTATCATCATATTTAATTCTCTTTCTTATAATGATATTGCCAGAATCATCTATTGTGGGCGAAATAGGCCCTTTATATACATCCCCCCATCCAGCACTAAAGCCCGTGTTATATTGCCACTTTAATGTGCCGTCGGAAGTATAAGCATTTAAGTATCTGTTACTTGAGTCTTCATGGTGAATATAAATACTTCCATCGGGAGCTATTGATGCTATTCCTGGCCGTAATAGCTCCTTAGTCCATCTCCCCACCCCATTACTTGAAACAGCATAAAGTTTACGTACTCCTGAAGAATATCCTGAAACGTATATATTACCATTGTCAGCGACTGAAATCTGTCCTGATACATCATCTAAAAACCATATCACTTGACCACTAGTCGATAACTTAATGATCTTTTCACCTGCAGTGAATAATAAACTGTTATCTGAGGTGTAGATAACTGTATCAGGGTCGAGCTGACCTGCACTTAGGTTCAGCGTGCTAAGTATATTAGACAGATCGATTTCATTTAATAATTCGCCGTCACTATTGTACGTTCTAAAATACGGTTTTCTATCATTATAATCATAAAACACAAGCATTAAAGTGTCATTAACTAGGGCTGGATACCCGTTATATATTTCTATTTCCCATCGTTTTTGCCCTGTAGGCGATAGTGATATATATTTATCAATGTCCCTAATATAAATATTATTGGCGGAATCGATTACTGCTGATCCTCTCCCCCTATTAGTAGCTGTATCATCTAACGAGTAACTCCAGTTTACAACTCCACTTGGGCTGATAGAGTTAACAGCTCCAGTACCAGAAAAAATAATATTTCCATTATTATCTATTCCCATATCTGGTCGAGAACCATTATTAAAAAAGCTAGATTCTGTAATGCTCCATAAAACCTTTGTTGATGGTATATCCGTTACAACTATAGAAACAGTATTTGTATTTGATGCTCCATCATTATCGGTCACTGTTAACTGAAAAGTTAATTCTTCGTCTGACTCAACCTCAGGAGCAGTAAAAGTAGTGGAAGCAGAACTTGCACCTGATAAAGTAACAGTTGTTCCTGCCGTTTGAGTCCAAGAGTATGATGAAATAGAACCATCAGAGTCTGTACCACTACCACTTAATGTGACTTGGGTTCCTTCGTCAACAGTTTGATCTTGGCCTGCGCTGGAGGTTGGAGACGAGTTGCTGTTTCCTGTGCCTGGATTAGTGACTGGTTTGGTCGATGAACCTCCCCCCCCACCGCAAGATATGATAAATATACAAAGAAAGATTAAGGTAAATGTTTTTGAAAGCTGCATTTTATATCCATATTTAGTGAACTAGATACATCCAAACTCTAGGGAATATTGTTGTTAACAAATGATATTGTATTTTGGTTAAAGATTAAACAGCTAATTTATTTGTTAGTACACTTATTTACAGAACTCCAAGTTATCACAAACTTCGTTTGCTCTTTCTAAACGCCAACTGAAAAAACGTGTGACTATCATTTGCCCTTGATAGTAAATACCTTTGATTGTTTGAATGACATTCCCATCATAAAAACCTAATTTACATTCCCCTGTTTCACTATTGACTGTTGCATCATAAGCAAGCTTGATTAATTGGTCTTTTCGCTTGGCAAATACACCACCCATAGCATTAACAAAATCATTCCATTTACTTTCATCTGCCGCAAGTCGTGCTTTTTCTAATACTGAATCTATACCAAGTACCTTCTTTAATCGTCTTAATTCACGCCAAACAGAGACAGATGCCCCACCAATTTGCTGAAACTGACGAATACACCAACAAGACGACCAAGCCTCAACACGCTGTGCTGCGGTAATCGGATCTTCACCATAAACACCAACATCCAAACCTTGACCATCTATGTTCTTAGAAACGTACTTGGCAATATAACCTGTAGCACTTCCTTTTTCTGGGTCAATAAGTTTAAAGTCACAGCGATTCTCTGCTGCACCTTTTTCATCTCCGTCTTCTTCTAAGGCATAATGACTAACTACACTTTTTACATCGTTTATCTGATGCGGTTCAACAAATAACAATATATGCCAATGCGGTGTTCCGTCATGCTGTGGCTCTGCTACACGAAAACCATAAGGCTTAATATCTTTTCTATTCCATTCGGCACGAATGCGAGACCATACATTGCATAGATATTGATTCGCTTGATGAGGTGTTAAACTTTGATATTTAGGGTTACGTTGACCTGATTTTGCAAAAGCAGCATGATATTTCGATGGGCAAGTGATGGTAATGAATATTCCGTTATGACCATGTTCTTTTGATAACTCTTCAAATCCACGCATACGTACCATTAACTCCGCTTTTCTGACTGTTGGGTTGGATACATTTAAATCTGACAGTTCTTTTAAACTGAAACGCTGACCAATATCATTAATAACAGTCATTGAACTCAGCATTTGCTCGCTACGTAACTTCTGTTGCTTTCTCTTATTGACCATTACATTACTGGCATAAATTTGTTTGTGTTTTTGCACTAAGTTCAATTCAATGGCGGCTTGTTCGTAAGCTTGGTTAAATATTTTTCTTAATCGTCTATTCCACCATCCTTTGTCACACATACGCTTTATTGTGCCTAATTCCGTTACGTCTTTTCCCGAACTAACAATCACCTTAATACGAAATGTTGCGGCATAGTCCGTCAGTATTCGAAAGATTTCGCTTACATTCGACTCACAAATATCCGTTAACGGATCAATGCGCTTCTTTACGTTACGGAAATCTTCGTTACGGGGCGTTTCGTTAGGGAAAATTCCGTTAACGCCTTCTTTCGTTAACGCACTCATTATTCCGTTAACGTTATGGTGTAATGCCATTCTTCGACACCTATCCGCGCAATCTTCTGCAATGACTCGTATCTCGACATCATCTACCGTTAACAAATGGCGAAGTTTTTCAGGTAATAAACTGACAATCATTTTCGTTGTGTTTAAAATATATAAATTACGCTCACGTCTAACCGTTAATTGAAATGCCTTATTCAGGATAATTCGCTTAATCGCATCAGGCACTTTATTTAATTGCTCAAAGATAAAATCAACATCAGCTCTATCGGCTGCGCACTCATGCCAATCTTCTGTTAAAAATGGATAGTCTTTAAACACAGAGGCGAGTTTATTCAACTTATGTTCAATCACATTATTTTGAGCAGGCACTTTTGTACTCCTCAAATGTTTCCTTGCCAAAATCACTGATTGAATAACGTTTATATTCAAGTCCGAAACATTTGATAATTTCGTCTCTAACGAGTCCTTTAGCTTTTAAGTTTGCAATTGCCATCACATTAACCATAAGACCATCAGGTCTAGAAGGGAAAATCTTACCTATTTTATTGCTTGGCTCTATGCACATATCGAGTGTCACACCTTGACTCAACAACCTTAAATGAATGTAATTATTATTGGTTAATTCTGACATTACACGCATCCTTCGCTGGTGGAGTAACAAAGGTTTGCTTCAATATAATTTTCTATATCTTGCATGCGATAACGAATAGCTCTCGCGCCCACTTTGATAAAAGGTATACGTGCGCCTGCCCATCTATCTCTTTCTAGAAAAGCTTCACTAACGCTTAATATTTCTGCGGTTTCTTTGGTGTTTAATAGTTTAATTCTCATGTTTTTGTACTCGTTTGTTAATAGGAACGAGTTGAGTTTTGATCATGTTTGAATGCATTGGAATGCCGCTAGGGGCTAGAAGAATTCCGCTAGGGGCTAGCGGAATTTTTAGTTAGAGTGGCATTTTCCAGTTTCCGTTATTAAATGCGCCAATCCATTTAGCAAATAATAAGTTTTTCTCTTCACTTTCAGACAAGTTTAGTAAAGGACTTTTCTCATGCATTAACTCGGCTTCAATAATCTCACCTGCTGATTTATTTGAATCCTTATCTTTATCAAAATCTTTCATATAACGTCGAATCACTTCTACCTTCAACGCTTCCATCTTCTTCGATTTTGCTTTACCTCCTGCTCCACCGCTACTTTTTATAAGCTCTTTTTTATCAAACAGGCATTCCGAACGCGCAATACTATCAATAGTTTCTTCTTTTAATTCCCTGATGCAATGCTCGGCAGTTTGCTTTAGCGCTTTACTAAAAAACTCATCTTCATTGTAATTTCGAGAAGATAAATAGAGTATTTCAGCAGATTGCATAAGGGTTAACGTGGCAAACATATCGCTCCACTGTAGGTTTTTAATCTTTAACGTACTGAGTTCAAAATAATCACACAACAAATATAATGCTCGTCCTTGAGTTAGCACTACCGACTTTCTGCTAGTTGAATTTTTAATTAATTTAAGTGATAAGTTTTGCAATAAATTCTCGCCAATGCTTAGTAATGAATCAATCGCTTTAGATAACAATATAACGTCTTCATTGGAACGTTTAAATAGTATATCTCGTGCAATATGAGTGGCATCACAAACGTCTTCATCTGGTATAAAAATAAGTGGTTCTAAACCAGCAGACTCAAAAATATTTATTTGTCTTGTATCATTCTTGTTTGCTTCAATTGCTTTCTTTGCTTCTTTTTTGATTTTATCCTGATACATAGTCTTCTAACTCAATCTTACAATTATCTTTAAAGAAATCGGTTATTCGTTGCATAGGTGCCCTCAAACGGTCGTGATTAGCAATAATATAACCTTCTGTAACATCTGAGCCATTCTTATGGTTAACAAGCCTTTTGATAGCATAGGCTGAGATATCTAATGACTCAGCCACTGTGATAAAAGTGCGTCTTAAATCATGGAAAGTAAATTCAATACCAGAGGTGTCGCACAAGTGTTTTAGTGCTTTTTCTGGGTAAGCTAGGTATTGTGCTTTTCGTGAAGAAAACACGTAATCATTAGTTTTGAAGCGTAGTCGATAGTTGAGTATAGCAATAAGCACATCAGACAATGGTAATGTTAGCGGTTCTTTGTTTTTAGTATCTGGAATATGAATGGTTCCTTCATCTAAGTCGACGTTATCCCATGTTAGTGTTGCGCCTTCATTTTTTCTTAAACCTGTGAGTAACAAAAACAATAAATAATCCGCTGCAACATGATGTGACTCAGCGCCTGTGTTAAATTTCATATCTTGCAGCGCTTCATACCAAGGAGCAAATTGTTTTGGTTTAATAACGGTTTGACGTCTAGGCTCTTTTGCCCATGCTTTTAGTTGTGACAACCTTTCAACAGGGTTATGGGGAAACAAACTTAAACCGCTATTATCTTCGTATTGGTCTTTTGCAAACTTGTAAATAGCGCTTAATATTCGCATACCCGTATTAGCATAAGAAGGACTATGACTTTTAAGCAATTTACCATGACGCGTTGATACCATATCTTTCGAAATATCTACAAGTCGTTTATCTTTCCAATCTTTTAATTCGCCGTTCAAATACATTTCATATTGAACATAGGTTTTATCTTTTAAATAGGACTTAACTCGACGGTAATCTTGCCACACTTGCCAAAGGGTCATTTGTTCAGCAGTTGCTTGTTGACGTTTAGCAATTGGATCTATACCCGTTGCTATCTCACCTAAATATTTAAGTGCTTCCTTACGCGCCATTTCGACCGTTAGTTCAGGGTATCGACCAAGTGTTATTCGTTTGAGTTTACGGTTGATGCGTTTCTCTAAAATAAAGGCTTTACTTCCGCCAGTAGTTACACGAACGGCAAAGCCTTTTAGCTCAGAGTCTCTATAGAAAACCTGCCCTTTTTCAGGAAGAGTAAGTTTGTCTACAAAAGACTTGGTTATTTTACATGTAGACATAGTGTAGTCATGCTGCGTAAAAGTATGGTGATGTATTTAAAACAAGAAAGGAGTATAAAGTCAATTAAAATAAGGGGCTTGCGGTTTATTGTGATTTATTAAAACCAGATAAAACAACTACAAATAAAACAGTTTATTAGAAGGATAAAGCCCATATTAAAACACGGGTTCCACCCTTCTTTCATGTTTTTTAATATTTAAGACAATACATCGCTTCACTATTTTTTTCAATAACTTAAAATTAAAACTGACAGCTGGTCGATGTGTAAAAGCGAGGTAAAACCATTTTTTCATGCAAATTCACTTTTTAACGCCTACACTGTAAATATAAACAGTACAATTAAATTAAAAAGGAATTTTTATGAAGTCTGTTTTTCTAACTTATGTTAAAGAGCAAATGTGGACTAAACGTTACGCTAAAAGAACTATTAAAAGTTATGTTTATTGGATAAAGGGGTACATTAATTTTAATAAAAAGAAGCACCCAGATAAATGTCATGATTTAGAAGTGGAGTTATTCTTAACTTATTTAACGACTCAACTAAATGTTGCTCCTAAAACTCAAGCTTTAGCATTAAATTCTTTAGTATTTCTTTATCGAGAAATATTAAAGAAACCACTAACCCTAAATTTAAACTTCAACAAAAGTACATCACAACCGAGATTACCTGTGGTATTAACGATAGAAGAAACCTCAAATTTACTAAAAAAAATAAGATCTAGTCATGCCCTTCCCTGCAAGTTAATGTACGGTAGTGGTCTACGTTTAATGGAGACTGTTCGTTTACGGGTTCAAGATATTGATTTTGATTACCTCTCAGTTATGGTTTGGCACGGTAAAGGCGGAAAGCATCGTAGAGTGACCCTAGCTAAAGAATTAATTATGCCATTAAAACAACAAATCTCAGCTGCTAAGCTTTTGTATCAGCAAGACATCAGAAATGCATATTATCAAGGTGTTTGGTTACCAAATGCGTTAAAAAGAAAATATCCTTCTGCTGCTATGAGTTTATCTTGGCATTATTTATTTCCTGCCATAAGGCTAAGTACAGACCCGGAAAGTAATAAACTAAGGCGTCATCATATAGATGAAACAGGGTTGCGTAAGTTTGTAAAAAAAGCAGCCAAAGATGCCAATATAGAAAAAAATGTCACCTGCCATACCCTACGACATTCCTTCGCTACGCATTTATTGCAGCGTGGCGCCGATATTCGAACGGTACAAGAGCAGTTAGGTCATAGTGATTTACGTACAACGCAAATTTATACCCATGTTATTGAAGCTGGTGGAAATGGTGTTCGCAGCCCGTTAAGTGATCTATAAATAGCAGTTGTTTGAATACAAATAAAAAAGCCGCAGTTAAAAACTGCGGCTTTTCTTATATTTAAAAGTATTTATTAATTTTTAATTCAAAAAATTAAACACCCCTTTAATAACTTATGCTGTTTTTTCTTTAACAAAGAAACTTGATAAGTAAGCAACTAAACCAAGGAAGAATACTACACCAGCAGCTTCACGCAACCAGTAGAATATAGCTAATTTGTCTTGAGTTGCCATAAAGCTTAATGCTTCACCACTTTCTGGTAAACGTTGTAACCATACTTGTAGTACACCGGCACCTGTTAAGAACAATGTGATGAAGACCATCGCAACCGTCATTAACCAGAAGCCCCACATTTCAACAACCTGTGCTCTATTACAGTTTGCTTCACCAATACCACGAATCTTAGGCATAGCAAATGATATTATCGTCATAACAATCATTGCATAAGCACCGTAAAACGCCATATGACCATGAGCTGCGGTTATTTGTGTACCATGTGTGTAATAGTTAACTGGAGCTAACGTGTGTAGGAAACCCCAAACACCAGCACCTAAGAATGCCATTACCGCAGTACCTAAGGCCCATAATGTAGCAGCTTTGTTAGGGTGTTCACGACGACGACGGTTAACCATATTGAAGGCATACAATACCATAGCAAAGAAAGGGAGTGGCTCAATCGCTGAGAAGATACTACCAATCCACTGCCAGTACTCTGGTGTTGTTAACCAGTAGAAGTGATGACCAGTACCTAAAATACCCGAAATTAATGCCATTGCGATGATAACGTATAACCATTTTTCAATAACTTCACGATCCACACCAGTAATTTTGATTAATACATAAGCTAAAATTGCGCCCATGATTAATTCCCAAACACCTTCTACCCATAAATGTACAACAAACCACCAGAAATATTTGTCTAATGCTAAGTTAGTTGGGTTGTAGAATGCAAATAAGAAGAATACCGCTAAACCAATTAAACCAGTCATTAACACCATGTTAATTGCTGTTTTGCGGCCTTTTAAGATAGTCATACCTAAGTTAAATAAGAAACCTAAACATACAACAACAATACCTATTTTAGTAATCGTTGGCTGTTCAAGGAACTCACGTCCCATTGTTGGCCACAATTCATTTAAGGTGTAGTGCGCTAATGTTGAGTAAGGCACAAGTAAGTAGCCTAATATAGTGGCAACACCAGCGGCAGCAAATACCCAAAAGAGGATAAGCGCTAGTTTAGGGCTATACAGTTCAGTTTCTGATTCTTCAGGCACTAAGTAATAAGCAGCCCCCATAAAACCAAACAGTAACCAAACAATCAAAAGGTTTGTATGCACCATACGTGCAACATTGAAAGGGATTGCGCCAGCAAGAAAATCACCAACGACGTATTGTAATCCCATCAACAGACCAAATAAAATTTGTCCTGCGAATAACACCAAAGCAAAAATAAAATAAGGTTTTGCAACGGCTTGAGATTGATATTTTAAAGTGTTCATCTACCTTATCCTTCTACGTTCGGTGGCCAGTTGTTAGTATCCATTTCTGAAGTCCACTTCAAAAACTCAGCTAAATCATCAATTTCTTCATCATTAAGATGGAAGTTGGGCATTTGACGACGACCTGGAATATTAAGCGGTTGTGCTTTCATCCAGCCATTGAAAAACGCTTTAAATCCAGCTTCACCGCCTCGGCGCTTATATACATTACCTAGCTCAGGAGCAAAATATGCACCTTCACCAATTAACGAATGGCAACCGATACAATTATTAACTTCCCATAGCTCTTTACCTTTAGCTACAGATTCAGTGATGTTTTCTCGATGATCCCGTTTAGGCATCTCTTTGGTTGTGTGAAAAGTCAAAGCTAAGAATATTAAAAAGAAGAAAACACTTCCTCCATAATAAATATTCCGAGCCATGCCTTTAGTAAAGCTTTCTGACATGGTATTACCCTACCTTTGTTTAGTATAAAAATGTAAAAGCTAGTAAATAGTAGAGGTAAAAGCAGATAAAACACTTGATAGAAATCAAGTTTTTGAGTTTGTGTGTCAAAATGTAACGCAAAATTAAATTTTTTTGCGCTGTATCAAAGAAAGTGAAAGTAAAAAACGAGAGGTTTTTGAATCATAGCCTATTAAACAGGCGATTAATTAAAGCAGGTAAATAATAGCAATAATCAGAGGGAGTAAAATAACATAACTTAGTAATAGCCAGCGCCACTTTGTTGGTGCTTCCCCTAGCTCCATAAATACATCAACTATCTGCTGCCCTTTGAGGAAAACAATAAAAAGTACAGTAATGATAAAAAGAAACTGATTACCAATAACATCACCAACAAAAGCAGAAAGTATCGTCAATACGATTAACCAAATCCAACTTGATAAAATACTTAATTGATCAACTTTCATGCTGTTCTCCTACGGCACATGGTAATAACATCTTCAAATAATGTAAATGAGAGGAAATAGAATAATCCACAACATATCAACCATATGCCAATAACAGGCGCCGGCTTCAAAGCCAGAGAGTTCTTGTTGGTATTTTCGTTTTAACGATTGTGCTGTCATGTAAGCTAAAATTACCATGCCCAATAAAATATGCATCAGGTGAAAGCCGGTAATTAAAAAATAAAGTGTAAAAAAGGTATTCGTTTCTATATCAATTCCAGCATCGAACAAAAATTGGTATTCGCCAATTTTAACTATGATATAAACAATGGCAAAGACCTGCGCCAAAGCTAAATAAATAGCGGTAGGTTTAGTAAGTTGTTGTTGTATTTTTTTTAACGCCAGTGCAACAAAAAAACTACTAGTGATCAAGGCAAGTGTATTGATTAACCCCGCCATGGGATGAAGCTTAGCTTTACCATCGATGAACATATCAGTATTAAGCTGTTCAGCAATAGCAAAACCAATAAAAAAAACGGCAAACACGGTAAGCTCTGCCAGTATAAAAAACCACATGGCTAAATCACCGGGCAATTTTTTATACTGTTGAGTTGCTAATAAATAACTCTCACCTGTCTGTCTATCACTTAATGGGCCGTAAGGTGCTAATTCGTTTGGCATAAATTAACCATTCCTGAATTTAAGTACAAAGTTCAAGTGGTAAATTCAAGCAGTAAATAACAACTTTATTCATCAAAATATATACGTGCTACGTCCATTAATGCTTTAACTGTTTCAGGGTCATCAGATAAAGGTTCAGCTAAACAGCATCGACAAACATCAAGGGCATTCATACCACTTTTCATCATGCGTGCTGCATAGATAAGTAGCCGGGTTGAAGCAACTTCATCTAAATCATTTTGCTCTAAACGACGTAGTGCATGTGCAAGTTCAACCAATTTATAAGCAAGGTGTGCCTCTGCCCCCGCCTCTTTAATTAAAATTTGCTGTTCAACTTCTTTTTCAGGATAATCAAATCGTAAGGCAACAAAGCGCTGACGGGTACTTGGCTTCATGCCTTTTAATAAGTTTTGATAGCCAGGATTGTAAGAAACGACCAACATAAAACCGGGTGCAGCCTCAAGTAACTCCCCTGTTCGCTCTAACGGCAGAATACGGCGATCATCCGCTAATGGATGTAATACTACGGTGGTATCTTTTCTTGCTTCAACCACTTCATCTAAATAACAAATACCGCCTTCACGTACAGCGCGAGTTAACGGGCCGTCTTGCCAATAAGTTCCGTCAGGTCCAATTAAATGGCGACCAACAAGATCAGCGGCAGTTAGGTCATCATGACACGATACAGTGTATAAAGGTTTGTTAAGCTTCTCAGCCATGTGGGCAACAAACCTTGTTTTACCACAACCCGTTGGCCCTTTGATCAAAACAGGAAATTGATTTTGAAAAGCATACTCAAATAAAGAAACTTCATTACCTTGCTCTTGATAATAAAGTGCTGATTCTTCATTGGCAGAGGTTTGAATATTTATTGCGCTCATATTAATTCACTTTTGGTTTATATAAATGGGTATTTAACTAGTTTGTTAATCTTTAACTTGTTTAATGGTTAACAATTCTCATTGGCAATTAAAATACGTTGTTATTAACGTTGTTTCAATGCACATTTAACGCTTCGTTGATGCGGATCAATTAGTTTACAGTAACAGCACCAATCATCTTAGGGTGTGGTCCACAAACGTAAGGAAATTCACCTTTATTCTCGAAAGTCATTTGATATGTCTCCCCTGGAAATAGATACTCAGGCTCTTCTTTAACGAATTGTTTAAACCACACATTATGATATTGTCTTTTTTCAATGTTTTTCCAAATAACCGTATCGCCTTGAGCAATAGTGACTTGCGCAGGAGTGAATTTTTTCTTATATATTTCAACAACAATTTCTTTAGATACTGTACTAAAGCTGATAAACGTCATGACGAGTACTAATAAAAATTTATTCATTGCTATACCTATTCCGTGTTCGTTGATTGACTTTAGATGACTTTTTTTATTTGACTGAACTAATAATAAGGATAATACGGGACTTTACAATTTAACGCTTTAATCTAGATCAGATTAATTATCATTACCTCACAAGCTCTTGAAATTTTGTTATGCTATCGCCTGTCTTGTGAGTTATTGCTAAATACTTGGAACTTTAATGTTTTTAAACATATTTATTGCCCTTGCCCTTTTATTTATTACTACGATGCTACTTTCCCGATTTATCAAATTACCTCGTAATATTTGGCTGCTGTTTATGGCACAACCACTGGCTATGTCGGCCTCTCCGGTGATTGTTTTTATCGGGGCTATTCTAGCGAGCAAAATGATTGATGATCCTTCTCTTGCAACGCTGCCTATCACAATGATGATTTTAGGCGTGGCAAGTGCGTCAATACCCGCGGCTTTAATTGCGAAGCGAAAAGGTCGTAAGTTTGCAACGTTAACAGGATTCTCATGCTCGTTTATCGCATCAATTTTTGCTTTAATTGCAGCTAAAACAGCAAGTTTTGAGTTGTTTGTGTTTGCCAGTTTACTGTTTGGTTTTAGTACAGCATTTACTCAACAAATTCGCTTTGCTGCTATCGAAAGTACACAAAACATGGATGATATTCCCAAAGTATTATCAATTTTGATGCTTAGCGGACTGTTTGCCGCATTTTTAGGTCCTGAAATAGCACTTGCCGCAAAAGATTTACTCAGCTCACCTTTTGGTTATGCGGGCTCATTTTTAGTACTAGGCGTCTTAGTTATTCTGGCAATGCTGATCATGACTGGCTTTAAAAATCCCGTCATGAATGAATCTGTTAACACTGGTAAAGCAAGACCCTTGAGCGAAATAGTAAAACAACCTATTTTTATTGTCGCCATATTAGCCGCTACTATTGGTTATGCCTTGATGAGTTATTTAATGACCGCCACCCCTATTAGTATGCACAGTATGCATGGTCACAGCTTGCAAGAAACAAAATGGGTTATTCAAAGCCATATAGCGGCAATGTTTCTACCGTCATTATTTACCGCTTGGTTAGTCAAAAGGTTCGGATTAAAAAGTTTATTGTTGGCCGGCACCTTAATATATGCAGGGGTTGCATTTATTGCTTTTTCAGGACAACAAGTTATGCATTATTGGTGGGCATTAATCTTATTGGGGATTGGCTGGAATTTTCTCTTCCTCACCGGGACCTCTTTATTACCATTAAGTTATAACGACAGTGAGCGCCACAAAATTCAAGCGTTGAATGACTTTATCTTATTCGGTTTTCAAGCTTTTGCCTCACTAATGGCAGGTTGGGTATTATTTAAAGCCGGTTGGCACGTTGTTGTATTATCAAGCATGCCTTTTATTTTAGCGCTGTTTGCAATAACAATTTATTTTTATAAAATTGATAGAAATACCGAGCGAAATACAGAACAACATAGCTAATGCCGTATTGAAGGCAATAAAAAAGGTGCTAAATAGCACCTCTTACTGTTGTAAAAATCATGTGAACTTTATCACTAGTGAGCAGGTAAAGTCGGCACATAAATAGCTGACATTTCATGCATAACACGAACAACCTGACAGCTGTAACCAAACTCGTTGTCATACCACACGTATAATACGGTACGATCGCCATCAACAATCGTTGCTTGGGAGTCGACAACGCCAGCATAACGAGAGCCAACTAAATCAGTCGATACGATTTCAGTTGAAGCGGTGTAATCAATTTGATTTTGTAAATCAGACTTTAACGCAATATCACGTAGATAATCGTTTAAGGCATCTTTGTCTGTCGCTTCTTTTAAATTAAGATTTAAAATTGCCATCGATACATTAGGCGTAGGTACACGAATCGCATTACCAGTTAGCAAACCTTCTAATTCAGGAAGTGCTTTAGATACCGCTTTGGCTGCACCTGTTGTGCTTATAACCATATTCAACGGTGCACTACGACCGCGGCGTGGTGCTGGATGATAGTTATCAATCAGGTTTTGATCATTAGTATAAGAATGAACAGTTTCAACATGGCCATTTTTAATACCGTACTTATCGTTTAACGCTTTAAGTACGGGTGTAATAGCGTTAGTTGTACAGCTAGCAGCAGAAACAATTTTATCTTCTGCTAAAATCATATCTTGGTTCACGCCATAAACGATATTTTTGATGTCACCTTTTGCAGGGGCTGTTAATAATACCTTAGCAATACCTTTAGATTGTAAATGTTGACCTAGACCATCTTCATCAGTCCAAATACCTGTATTATCAACAAGCAACGCATTATTAATGCCGTATGATGTGTAATCTACTTCTGACGGAGATTTAGCATAAATCACTTGGATAAAAGCACCGTTCGCTTTAATAACGTTATTTTCTAAATCAACTGTGATGCTACCATTAAAAGCACCATGCACTGAGTCACGACGTAATAAACTGGCACGTTTTTCTAAATCATCATTTTTACCAGGACGAAGTACAATCGCTCTTAAATTCAACTGCGTACTCGGTCCAGCACGTTCAATTAACAAGCGTGCTAATAAACGACCAATTCGGCCAAAACCATAAAGCACAACATCTTGAGATTCTTGTTTGTTTTCATCTTTTGAAATATCAGCCAATTCTTTTTCAAGATATTGCTCGATAGACAAGCCATTAGCTTCGCCTAAAAATAAATAACGGTAGGCTAACTTACCAACATCAATGCGTGAAGGAGCTAAACTCATTTTGCTTAACGCTTCTACAAATGGAAAACTTTCACGCAAACGAAGCTTATTTTCTTCATGTAAAGCTACTGATTTGTGTGCTTTTATAATGTCGATTGCAGAGGCATTAACCAAAGGACGACCATAAATAGAAACTTCAATGCCATTGTTTCTAAATAATTGTCCTATAATAGGTAACATGTTTTCAGCGAAAGTTTGACGCTCTAGCCAGCTTGTTTGATATTGTTCCTCGAGATGAGAAGTCATTGCATAAACCTTTTATTTCAGTCAATTGAACGATAATCTGTTAACAAAGTATAATAAAAATTTGAATTTGATAACAGTGATACTTAGATGCGGCGCATATTGTAATGCAAGCTGTAATGTTTCGCCAGCAGTTACAGGTTATATATTGGATAATTTATGAATAAACTCTTTTTGTTATTAATAACCCTCATAATACTGACAAGTTGTGATTCAGGTCCAAACTTGTCAGAAGTTTGCCAAAACAATGAACAGCTTTGCCAAGTATTTACTGAAGACTCTTGGTGTAAATCTGAACGAAAACACGTAATAATGACGTCAGCTAAGCTAAATAATTCACAACAAGATATTGATAAATATAATTTATTATTAGCATATGAAGCCTATGGTAAATGTGTAAGGTTCGCAAAAAAAATTGAACACATTAAACTTAAGGGAAAAAAATCACTTCGAGTAGAAAACTATTTAAAATCTCAACAGTTGATTAAAACATTATCTGAGCAAACTCGTAGTTCTCAACACCCTAGTTTACTTTATTACCATTGGTCGAGGTATTTGGATAAAAATGCGTTAAATAAATTTTTAGCGATGGAAGGAAGTGCCGCATTAGAAACGCCCAACGGGCAGTTTAACTTGGCAAGTTATTATATTAAAAGTGATGACTCAAAAACGTTATCGTTACTCTTTCATGCATTAGAGTTATATCAAGAAGGAGAGCAAATTAATGATGAAATTTTTTCTAGTTTAGCGACTATTTTCCAAGGAAACAATAAAGTTAAACAAGCCTATATTTGGCTTAAAATATATCACTTATATAGCCCAGATAAAGAAGGTGTTACCGATCAAAGCCTCATTGATTTTGCAAAACTTCATCATTTAAAGCAACCATTATTAGATCAAGTTGCCGAACAAACACTGGTTAACATTGAACAGTCGGCATTTAAAGCGCCAAGATTTTAAAACTCAAGATTTGCTAAACGATAAGCTCAATGAATTAACACAATAGCGTTTTCCTGTCGGTTCAGGCCCATCATCAAAAACATGGCCTAAATGTGATTGGCAATGGCTACATTGAATTTCAACCCTTTGCATGGCCAAGCTATCGTCTTTTAAGTAATTAACTTGGTTATCGATAGAAGCAGAAAAGCTTGGCCAACCACAACCAGCATTAAATTTGGATGCGGATTCGAATAGGGGTTGATCACAACAAGCACATAAATAAGTACCTGTTTGCCAATGATCATTATAAATGCCAGTAAAAGGCCTCTCAGTAGCCGCTAAACGACATACTTTAAAGGCTTCTTCACTCAGTTTTTCTTTATAATGATCATCGTTCATATTATTTTTTTACCGCTTTTATGGTTATCATCTCACGATCAGGTGTTGACCACTGTACATGATACTTTTTGCCTGCATTAGTATCGAGTCTTTCAAAGGTATGAGCACCAAAATAATCTCGTTGACCTTGTAATAGGTTAGCAGGTAAAACACCACTTCGCATTGAATCATAGTAGGCAAGTGAAGAAGAAAGCGCCCCTGTTGGAATGCCTAGTAGAGTTGCTTGGGCGACAGCTTTTCGCCAGTTTGTTTGGCTGTTACTTATCTGCTGAGCAAAAAACTCATCTAATAATAAGTTATCTAAATCATCATTGCGTTCAAACGCATCAGCAATCGACTGTAAAAATGCCGCTCTAATAATACAACCAGCACGCCATATTTTGGCAATACTGGCAAAATCTAACGTCCAACCGTGTTCTTTTCCAGCAAGCTTCATTAGTTGAAAGCCCTGAGCATAAGCACAAATTTTGGCACAATAAATGGCGTCATGCAGTTGTTCAATAATGACTTGTTGCTCATCAGCAGCGAAACTTTTGTTTTCAGGTCCTGATAGAACTTTAGATGCCTGAAGTCGTAAATCTTTAAATGACGAAATTGACCGTGCATAAACAGCTTGGGAAATAGTTGGCGCTGGGCACCCTACTTCTAAACTGCTCATCGCAGTCCAAAGCCCTGTACCTTTCTGTCCGGCTTTGTCTAGAATCACATCAACTAACGGTATGCCTTCCTCAGTTTTATGTCGAAGTACATCAACAGATATTTCCATTAAGTAACTGTCTAACGGACCTAGGTTCCACTTTTCAAAAATATCAGCTATTTCATCGGGAGATAAAGATAGTCCTGAACGCAGTACATGGTATGCTTCACAGATAATTTGCATATCGGCATATTCAATACCGTTATGCACCATTTTCACATAATGACCTGCTCCTGCAGGACCAATATAAGCAGTACAAGGTTCACCTTGTTCTATAATTTGACCAGGTTCAGTACGCTCCAACGGTTTGCCTGTTTTGGTATCGACTTTTGCCGAAATAGACTCCCATATTGGTTTTATTCGACTCCAAGCGTAAGGAGAGCCACTAGGCATTAACGCTGGACCAAACCTTGCGCCAACTTCTCCACCGGAAACAGCTGATGAAAATAAGATAAAATTAGCTTTATATTTACTTTCACGCTCAACAGTATCTACCCACAAACTATTACCAGTATCTATAACAATGTCATCTGGTTGAATGCCAGCACCAATTAAGTTTTCACAAACTTGATCAACAGGTGCTCCTGCAGGAACAGATAACACAATTAAATGTGGTGCTTTTAATCGAGAAAGTAATTGAGTATAGGAAGAACAACCGTAAACACGCTTTTTGCGAGAATTTTCATCAAGACTCATTTGTTCTTCAAGATCTTGTTCAATCACTTCATCAATTTTTTCACTGTTAAGATCAAAGGCAGCAATTTTATGGCCATTATCTGCAAGGTTTAATACAAGGTTCTTACCCATTACACCTAGGCCGATAAAGCCAATGTCACACAAAATGTCTTCTTGTGTCATAGTTTAATTCCATGTTGGTAAAGTTAGTACTTAAGCGTTTACTCAAAAAGTGAGCGGTTAAGTTAATGACATATTTTCGGCATTCTACCACGTCAAAAGATCTAATTCATACAATTTTGTATACCATTCAAGCATCAATGCTTTTATTTTAGTAATTCTACGTAACAAAACATCGATAACCGCAATAAAATGACAATTACAGCGAAATTAACTTGAGTTTTTCGTGAAATGGTGTAATTTTACTACATAATGATTTTTAGGAGTTCAGCATGACAATTAAAGTAGCCATTAATGGCTTTGGCCGTATTGGCCGTTTTGTATTTAGAGCAGCAGCAGTAAGAGATGATATTGAAATTGTCGGTATTAATGACTTAATTGATGTTGATTACATGGCATACCTATTAAAGTATGACTCTACCCATGGTCGCTTTAATGGCACTGTTGAAGTTGTAGATGGTCAACTAGTTGTTAATGGTAAAACAGTTCGAGTAACAGCAGAGCGTAACCCAGAAAATTTAAAATGGGATGCTATAGACACTGATGTTGTTGTTGAGTCAACCGGATTGTTTTTAACCGATGAAACAGCACGTAAACATATCACGGCTGGTGCTAAAAAAGTGGTATTAACTGCCCCATCTAAAGATGATACCCCGATGTTTGTTTGTGGTGTTAACCAAGTAAACTACGCCGGAGAAGACATTGTCTCAAACGCTTCTTGTACTACTAACTGCCTAGCTCCTATTGCCAAAGTATTAAATGATAACTGGGGAATTAAAGACGGCTTAATGACCACAGTTCATGCTACTACAGCAACACAAAAAACAGTAGATAGTCCTTCAGGTAAAGACTGGCGTGGTGGTCGTGGTGCAGGTCAAAATATTATACCTTCATCTACAGGCGCAGCTAAAGCTGTGGGTAAAGTTATTCCAGAGCTTAATGGTAAATTAACAGGCATGGCATTTCGTGTTCCAACGCCAGATGTTTCTGTTGTTGATTTAACTGTCAACCTTGAAAAACCAGCAACCTACCAAGAAATTTGCCAAGCAATGAAAGCGGCTTCACAAGGCGAATTAAAAGGTATTTTAGGCTACACGGAAGACCAAGTTGTTTCGAACGACTTTGTTGGTGAAACCTGTACTTCAGTATTTGATGCTAACGCAGGTATTGCTTTAACCGATACCTTCGTTAAAGTTGTATCTTGGTATGATAATGAGATCGGATACTCAAATAAGGTACTTGATTTAGTCTCTTATGTTATAGGTTATGAAAATAACGAATCGGTATTAAAAACAGCTTAATTTACCCTCGCATGTAAATATCTGTCGTATGACAAAAAAGCCAGACAATGTCTGGCTTTTTTGTGCCTGATGTTAAATGTTTGTGGCATCCAATGGGCAAGAATACTATTACTTAGAGGCTAAAATAACGATGTGAGCTTTATTCTTATTCAAAGGTTAGCAAGAATTGAATTAATTACCTTAAAGCTAAACAAACAAAAAAGCCAAACGTATGTTTGGCTTTTGATCTATAAATTTCACAACTTCTTACAGCGTTATTTAAATGCCTGCTCTATTTAACATGAGCAAGTGCTTGATTTGCTAGTTTGGTGATTGCTGACCAATCTTTTGCTTCAATAATTTGGTCATTAACCAACCACGAACCACCACAACATGCGACATTTGATAACGCTAGGTAATCGCGTACATTGTTAATGTTAATGCCACCAGTTGGACAAAAGCGAATATCAGGAAATGGTCCACCAATTGATTGAATGGCTTTTACACCACCAGAAGCTTCAGCAGGGAAAAATTTAAGATGATCATAACCGTAATCGGCACCGTCCATTAACTCAGAGATAGAAGATATACCCGGAATTAAGGCGATGTTACCTTCATTACCCGCTTGTAATAAATCTTTAGTTAAACCTGGACTTATTGCAAACTTAGCACCCGCATCATAAGAGCGTTGTAATTGTTCACGGTTTGTTACGGTTCCAGCACCAATGATGGCCTCTGGTAATTCTTTTGCAATAGTTGAAATCACATCAAGTGCTGCTGATGTTCTTAGTGTAACTTCTAACACTTTAACATCTGCTGCAAGTAAAGCTTCTGCAATAGGTAGAGCATCTTCAACCTTTTTAATTACTAATACAGGAACAATAGGCCCCATTGCGAAAAGATCTTTCGGCATGATTTGCCATTTTTTTAATACACTCATAATGTCACTGTCTCGTTTTTGTAAAGAGGTTGTTCTTTAAATACTTGTTGGCTCAAAAAAGCACTTGCACCCAAAATCCCAGGTTGCGGCTCAGTAATAACAAAAGTTGAAATTGAACGATTAAAGTCATTAAACCGCCCTTTTGCTTCAAATCTTGCTCTAAATTCACTATTTTCAAAGTACTGGATAAATCGAGGTACTATACCGCCAGCGATATAGACACCACCAAAACTTGCGATGGTTAATGCTAAGTTGCCTGCAAAACTGCCAAGCACTTTGCAAAACTGTGCTAAAGCTTGTTCACAAGTATGGCAAGATGCTGATAAAGCGTTTTCAGAAATTTGTTGTGCAGATAAATCTTCAGTTTTTACACCATTTATATGGCATACCGCTTGATATATTTGCTCTAAACCTAATCCCGAGAGTAATTGTTCGTAAGAAACGTGCTGGTACTTAGTTAATAAAAATTCTAGAATTTTAACTTCGGTGGCATCGGTTGGTGCAAAATCCACATGCCCTCCTTCTCCCCCTAAACTGATGCATTTACCATCAGAAAATACAACGTTAGCTACCCCTAGACCAGTGCCCGGTCCACATATAGCGATAGGCTTTTCTTTAACAACAAGCCCGGTGCCTATTTGAACTTTTTGTTGTTCATTTAACAGAGGCACCGCATGAGCAATTGCCGTGTAATCATTGATTAAATACAGTGCATTGAAGTTTAATTGTGTTTTTAAAGCTGACTGCGAAAATTCCCAAGGAAGATTTGTCATTGAAATCAAATCATCTTCTACAGGACAAGCAATTGCTAAACAGGCATTAATAGTGTTGTTTTCAATCCCTTGCTGCTTTAAATAGGTTTGTAATACCTGTGCTAAGCTATCATATTGCTTACACTGAAAAACCTGTAAATTAACAACGTCAACAGCCTCACAATTGCTAGCCTGATCAACAAAATATCCAATACGTATATTCGTGCCGCCGATATCTGCGACTAAGTTAATTACAGTCATTAAGCATTACCGTTTTGAATAGGCTCTTGATCAAACAACGAACAAGCACCTGTTTCAGCTGAGCTTAAATTACGGCGCATAAAACCAAAGATTTCACGGCCCATCGCTTGATGATGGCCATTAACTTGAAAAATTGCATTATCACGTTGATCAAGCTCTTCATCACTCACTAGTAATGAAAGCTCTCCACTTTCTCCATCAAGTAGTAACATATCGCCTGTTTGTATTTTTGAAATCAAACCACCATCAAGTGCTTCTGGGCATAAATGAATCGCTGCCGGAACTTTACCTGATGCACCAGACATTCTGCCATCAGTCACTAAAGCCACTTTAAAACCTTTATCTTGTAATACACCAAGTGGCGGCGTTAATTTATGAAGTTCTGGCATTCCACGAGCTTTAGGGCCTTGGAATCTCACTACCGCAATAAAGTCTTTTTCTAACTCACCACGGTGAAATGCTTCATCAAGCTCGTGTTGGTCTTCAAATACAACCGCAGGTGCTTTTATAACAAAAGTCCCCTCACGTAATGATGAGGTTTTAAGTACTGAAGTACCTAAGTTCCCCTTAAGTACTTTCAGACCGCCATCTGCTTTAAACGGCGAATTAAATGTCGCGATTACTTGGTCGTCACCTGAGGTAGTAGCACCATCAACCCATACTAATTGTCCATTTTCCATAACAGGTTGTTGGGTATAACGTGATAAACCACGACCACAAATGGTTTCGACATCTTCATGTACTAATCCCGCTTCAATGAGCTCTTTAAACAACAATGCCATACCACCCGCTTGTTGAAAGTGATTAATATCAGCATGACCGTTCGGATATATACGAGTCAGTAATGGAACTGCATGAGATAAGTCATTAAAATCTTGGAAATTAATGATAATACCCGCTGCCTTTGCAAAGGCGATAATATGCATAGTTAAGTTCGTGGAGCCGCCCGTTGCTAATAAAGCAACAATGGCATTAACCACAGAGCGTTCATCAACCATTTTACCCACAGGCATATAATTGCCAGATTGTTGAGTTAAACGAGTCACTTGACGAGCAGCTGCTTTTGTTAACTCTTCACGAAGTACGGTATTTGGCGCAATAAAAGAAGCACCCGGTAAATGTAACCCCATAACCTCAACAACTAATTGATTTGAGTTTGCAGTACCAAAGAAAGTACAAGTTCCTGCAGCATGGTAAGATGAAGATTCAGCCTCTAGTAGCGCTTCTTCGTCGACTTCACCTTCCGCGAACTGTTGACGGACACGCGCTTTTTCTTTATTTGGTATTCCTGACGGCATAGGGCCTGCTGGTACAAATACCGTAGGCAGATGACCAAAAGTCATGCTTGCAATCAACAAACCTGGAACAATTTTGTCACATATGCCTAACATCAAAGTGCCATCAAACATATTATGAGACAAGCCAACCGCTGCTGACATAGCAATAACATCTCGGCTCATTAAGCTAAGATCCATCCCTGGTTGGCCTTGAGTTACGCCATCACACATGGCGGGTACGCCACCAGCAAATTGAGCAACACCACCGGTTTCTTTAATTGCCGCTTTGATGATTGCAGGATAAGTTTCATAAGGTTGGTGCGCCGACAGCATATCATTGTAAGCAGAGATAATGGCCACATCGGAGTGGTTTAGACCCCTAATAGTTGCTTTATCATCTTTACCACAGGCCGCAAAACCGTGAGCCAAATTACCACAAGATAAACTGGCACGATGAACAGTTGAAGACTTAGCTGCTTCAATCTTATCAAGATAGGCACTACGTGTTGCTTTACTACGTTCGATAATTCTATCGGTGATCGCAACGACATCTTTATTCATTTCAATATTTTTAATCGTCATAAAACTACTCCGCCCAATAAACTTGAGTATTAATTTCTGCATGATTTAAAAAAGCACGGATAGGCATAACAAACTTGTCATCATCGCTAAGCGCTTTTTCTAAAACGTCTTTTTTTGCTGTGCTGCTAATATGCAAAAAGGTATTTTTGCTGGTAATTAAGCTAGCAAAGCTAAAGGTTATACGTTGGTGTGGTGCCGTTTTTGGCACAACTTTCATTAAGGAACTTTCATTGTTTACTGACAATGCATCTGCTATTTCGTCACTACAAGGAAATAATGAGGCAGTATGACCATCTCCGCCCATACCTAAAATAAGTACATCCAAAGGCAATAATGAGCTTTTTGCTGCTAGATTAAGATCCGCTAAAGTCTCTGTTGATAGTTTTTCACCCTGCTTTAAGTGAAAAAACTTAGCATTCTTCGCTTTGTTTTGTAATAAATTTTCATGAACTAAACGGGTATTGCTATCACTACTGTCAATATTTACCCAACGTTCATCAGCTAAAGTAATCGTCACTTTCTCCCAAGGTAGATCTTTTTGTGACAGTGCTTTAAAAAAGCCCTTAGGTGTAGAGCCTCCAGAAACCGCAATACTTGCTTTACCGTTAACTTTAATAGCATCGGCTAAAATCGTAGCGACTTTGCCACTTAATTCTTTGTCTAAACTTTCTCGAGTTGTAAATTCATTCATTGTTAACATTATTATTCAACCCACTGGCGATCGTCACGCGCGATTAAAGAAATTGAAGAAACCGGTCCCCAAGAACCTGCTGCGTATGGTTTTGGTTGCTCATTTGTTGACTGCCATGCATCAATAATACTGTCAGCCCAAGTCCATGCGGCTTCAACTTCATCACGGCTAACGAATAAAGATTGGTTACCATTTAAGATTTCAAGCATTAGCCTTTCATAGGCATCAACTACACGTTCATTGTCATAGGTTTCTGAAAAACTTAAATCTAATTTGTTTTCTTGGATATGCATTTGCGAGGCAATACCTGGAATTTTATTCATCATTTGTAATTCAACACCTTCATCAGGCTGTAAACGAATGGTGAGTTTATTCGCAGGTAAGTCGCTATAACTGTCTTTAAAAATATTGTGCGGCTGCTGTTTAAAGTGCACAACAATTTCACTGTGTTTCTTAGGCATTCTCTTACCTGTACGTAAGTAAAATGGTACTCCAGCCCAACGCCAATTATCAATTTCAGCCTTAATCGCTACGAATGTTTCTGTATTGCTGTTTTCGTTCGCACCTTCTTCATTTAAATAACCAGGTACGGCAACACCTTCAAGATAACCATCGCTGTATTGACCACGTACGGTTTTATCTTTAACGTTTTGTTTATCAATTGGTGTTAATGCTTTAATCACTTTTAGCTTTTCGGCGCGCACACTATCTGCACTTAAATCAGCTGGTGGCTCCATAGCTAATAGAGACAGGATTTGTAATAAATGATTTTGTACCATGTCGCGCATTTGACCTGCTTCATCGTAAAAGCCCCAGCGACCTTCAATACCAACACTTTCGGCAACCGTTATTTGAACATGATCTACACTATTTCTATCCCAATTTGTGGTAAAGAGTGAGTTAGCAAAACGTAGTACAAGTAAGTTAAGTACGGTTTCTTTACCTAAGTAGTGATCAATACGGTAAATTTGGTTTTCTTTAAAAAAACGCGAAACTTGGTCGTTTATCTCTTTTGAAGATTCTAGTGAATGGCCAATTGGTTTTTCCATCACCACGCGATCTGCATCGGTGATTAGACCTGAATGATGTAAGCCATCACAAATATCACCATAAATGGCTGGTGGTGTAGAAAAATAATAAACCCGTGTTTGATTACCTTCACTTAATGTTTTTTTAAGCTGTTTATAAGAGTCAGTGTCTTTAAAGTCTAAAGGTTGATACACCAAGCGAGAAATGAAACGTGCTAACACCTCTTCATCTAAACTATCACTAATAAAGTTAGTTAGATTTTCTAAAACCAAAGCGGTTAACTCTTTTAAATCAATAGATTGACGAGCAACAGCAACAATTCGGCTATCAGGATGAATAAGATTACTTACTTCGAGTTGGTATAAAGCAGGTAATAACTTGCGACGAGAAAGATCTCCAAGTGCACCAAACAAAACAATTTCACTTGCAGACTGACAATCTAAATTTTTCATAAAAGTTATCTCTGTATTTTCTCAGGTGATAGAAAGTTTGTCTTCACCAAGGTTATAAATTGTAACTAAACTACATTTAACCCTAATTTATCCTTTGAACGGACATCAGTAAAGAACTTTTTGTAATTTTACAACATTTATTGCATTTTTCAGTTTAACGGGGCCTTTCGCCAGATATTAATACAAAATAATTTCTGATAATTAAAAAATTTGCAAATATGATCGGTTTTGACATATATTAGAGCCAATTATGAAATTTAATTTCATTTCAACTGTTATTTAACGAGAAAATAAATTACAGTCAGTTAAATATTGGGTGATAAATCAACCCGTTTTAAGGCCAACAATCATGAATGTTTTAGAAAAGATAGCTAATGAACTAGAAACTTTTAGCAAGTCTGAACGTAAAGTTGCCGAGGTTATTCTTGCTCAACCCGCTACAGTAATACATGCAAGTATAGCGGCATTAGCCAAACAAGCTAATATCAGTGAGCCCACAGTAAATAGGTTTTGTCGAAGATTAGATACCAAAGGTTACCCTGATTTTAAATTACATTTAGCGCAAAGCTTAGCCAACGGTACACCCTATGTAAATCGCCATGTAGATGAAAATGATACCGCAGAGGAATACACGGATAAAATTTTTGAATCAACCATGGCCAGTCTTGAACGCTCACGTAAAAGTTTAGATACTGCTGTCATTAACCGTTCGGTAGATCTTCTTACTCAAGCCAACAAAATTTCATTTTTTGGTTTAGGTGCCTCTGCAGTTGTCGCTCATGATGCACAAAATAAATTTTTTCGCTTTAACGTTCCTGTTGTTTATTTTGATGACATATTAATGCAACGTATGAGTGCTATTAATAGCCGACAAGGTGATGTTGTTATCGTTATTTCCCATACTGGTAGAACGAAGTCATTAGTGGAAGTTGCTAGTTTAGCTAAAGAGAATGATGCCACCGTGATCGGAATAACGACATCGAACTCTCCACTAGCAAAAGAATGTAGCATTGTTTTATCTGTTGATGTTGCTGAAGATACAGACTTATACATGCCAATGTCATCACGAATTGCACAATTAACACTTATTGATGTTTTAGCCACTGGGTTTACGTTACGCCGCGGTACTAAATTTAGAGATAATTTAAAGAAAGTAAAAGACAGTTTAAGAAGCTCTCGTTTCGAGCGAAAAGATTAACCCTAGAAAATTAACCCGAATAAATTTTATAAAGAAAAACTTTAGTGACTGCATAAGTAGTAACTAACAACCCGTAATTTATCATTCTCATTACATATTAAAGGTTTGAATTTAGATGCCTAGAAGAACAAAAATCGTTGCGACTTTAGGTCCAGCAACTGACGATAGAGCAACACTTAAAGCAGTTTTGGCTGCAGGTGTTAACGTGGTAAGACTTAACTTTTCTCACGGCATACCACAAGATCACATTGATCGTGCGAACAATGTTCGTGAAATTGCAAAAGAATTAGGTGTTTATGTTGGTATTTTAGGTGACTTACAAGGTCCTAAAATCCGAATTTCCACTTTCAAAGATGGTCCAATTCGAGTGGCTATTGGTGATAAGTTTGAACTTGATGCCAACTTAGAAAAAGGTCAAGGTTGTCAAGAAAAAGTAGGTATCGATTATAAAAAGCTAGTTCAAGATGTTGGCATAAACGATATTTTGTTACTTGATGATGGTCGAGTACAACTGAGAGTATTAAGCACTTCAGATAGCTCTGTTTTTACTGAAGTAACCGTTGGTGGCCCATTATCAAATAATAAAGGGATTAATCGCCAAGGTGGTGGTTTAACGGCACCAGCCCTAACAGCTAAAGATAAAAAAGATATTATTCTTGCTGCAAAAATCGATGTCGACTTTTTAGCGGTATCTTTCCCACGTGATGCCAGTGACATGCGCGAAGCACGATTACTAGCACAAGAAGCGGGTTGTAATGCTCAACTTGTGTCGAAAATTGAGCGCGCTGAAGCGGTAAACGATGACAAAGTACTTGATGGAATTATCTTAGCATCAGATGTTGTTATGGTTGCTCGTGGTGATTTAGGTGTTGAAATTGGTGATGCTGAATTAGTTGGCAAACAAAAACATATTATCGCCCGCTCTCGTCAGTTGAACCGCGTAGTGATCACGGCGACTCAAATGATGGAAACAATGATTGAGCAGCCTATGCCAACCCGTGCAGAGGTGATGGATGTAGCTAACGCAGTACTTGATGGTACTGATGCGGTAATGTTATCAGCTGAAACTGCTGCAGGTAAATACCCTGTTGAAACAGTTAAAGCTATGGTCAATGTTTGTTTAGGCGCTGAAAAACAAGACTCTGTAAACACTTCAAATCATCGTATTGAATTAATGTTCAGTGAAGTTTCTGAAACGATTGCTCTTTCTGCCATGTATGCTGCAAACCATTTAGATGGTGTTAAGGCTATTATTTCTTTAACAGAGTCGGGGCAAACCAGTAAAATAATGTCTCGTATTAGCTCTGGCTTACCAATTTATTCTTTATCTCGTCATGGGAAAACACTTGGTAAAACAGCTATCTATCGTGGTGTTTATCCTGTCGCTTTTGACTCTACAGCAAGTAAAAATGAAAGCCTTGCTAACGATATTTTAGCGGAAGTGAGTAAACAAGGTGATTTAAAAGTGGGTGATATTGTTATTTTAACTCACGGTGATTTAATGGAAACTGTTGGTGCTTCAAATACATTAAAAGTACTTAAAGTCACGAAAGCTCATTTAAGTTAATCTTATTTAAATGTATTTATAAAAAAAGGTAGCATAGCTACCTTTTTTTGATCGTAAATAACTATTTTCACCCAATCACTCTTATAATGAAGACATAAAAGCTAACTGCTGCGAGTCGCCAATGGGTCAAATTAACAAAGTTGCAATTTTAACCAGTGGTGGTGATGCCCCCGGTATGAATGCGGCAATTCGAGCAATTGTCATTGCTGCTCAACATTACCAAATAGACGTTATCGGTTATTACCATGGATATAATGGCCTAATTGAAAATGAATCTCGCTTACTGAGCTTATCAGATGTTAATAACATTATTCATAGAGGTGGCACCCTATTAAAAAGTGCACGCTGCCCTGCCATGTTAGAAATTCAAGGTCTAAAACAAGCAGCTAATACACTTTTAAAGGAAAAAGTTGATGCGTTAATTGTCATCGGGGGGGATGGCTCATTTTCTGGCTTACTAGCACTGCAAGCTTATTGGTCTGGTTTAACCATAGGCATTCCCGCCACTATTGACAATGATTTAGATGGAACAGACTTTACTATTGGTTTTACCACCGCAGTAAATACCGCAATAGAAGCGATAGATAAAATTCGTGATACCGCAAATGCTTTTGACAGAATATTTATTATTGAATTAATGGGTCGGCAAAGTGGACACATTACTTTTAATGTTGGAGTTGCTTGCGCTGCAGAGCAGGTTTTATCGTTTGAAAACGTAAAACCTGAACAACAGAAAGAAAAGCTCTCCCTATTAGCAAAAGATATTCAATCATCCCAAAGTAATCACCATGAGAGTTACCTTATTGTTATGGCTGAAAATTTATGGCTTGGAGGAGTAACGAAGTTAGTTGAACAACTAAAAGAATACGCAAATATCGATGCCACAGCGTGTATATTAGGTCATATTCAACGAGGAGGCTCACCTGTCGCCAAAGATAGAATATTAGCAACAAAAATGGGGGTAGCCGCCATTCAAAAGTTAATGCAGAAAAAAAGTAATATAATGATAGCAGAGCAAGATAATACCATAACTGAGATTTCATTAGAAAATGCAGTCAAACATACAAAAAAAGTGAGCCAAGGGTTAATCAATGCACAAGAAGATATACTTGCTTTAACCGCTCAAAACCAATGTTAACGAGCTAATTTCACCTATTGGATAGCTATTTTAATTAATGATTAATGACGGCTTTAACTTTTTCTTTATAACTTCTGCTGACTTTTAGTTCTTTACCATTATTCATCACTAAATAATATTCACCATTAAGTTGGCTGCAAAATTTTTCAATATAGTTTTTATTCACTATGGTAGATCGATGACTACGTATAAATAACTTAGGATCTAAGCACTGTTCAAGTTCTTTCATCGTTTTACGTAATATATGGGTCTGATCTTCGGTATGCACACACATATAGTCGCCAGCAGCATCTATCCAAAGGATATTTTTAACGGGTACGCGCGTAACAGATCCTGCATCTTTTATGGCAAGAATATCAGAATAAGCAGATAAACTAACGCTTTCATTATTCGCTAATTCACTCAGGATTTTTTCACAATCATTGCCAGTAACATCACTCACTAAACGAACGAGTTTTGACTTGTGTAGACTGTCTGCTTGATTTTTGTTTTGTTGGCGAATCTTATCTACTGCTTGTGCTAAACGGTCTTCATCTGCAGGCTTGAGTAGATAATCAACCGCATGAACTTCAAATGCTTTTATCGCGTATTGATCAAAAGCCGTGACAAAAATAATCATTGGCATGTTAAGTTGTTGTTCTACAATCTCTTGAATAACCTGAAAACCGTTAAGACCTGGCATTTGAATATCGAGAAACATTAAATCGACATGCTGCTTCTTTATTGCGTCTACCGCTTCTCGACCGTTACAGCATTGTTGCACAATGTTGAGATCCCCATGGGCTTCTAACCTCACAGCTAAGCCCTTTCGTGCTAAAGGTTCATCATCAACAATAATTGTCGACAGTGAATTTTCCATAGTTAAACTTTCCCAAAACGTATTAATATAAAATTATAAAACATATTTATTGATAGCTTGCTATCACCATTGAATATATATGATAAATATAAAGTATTCCACAAGCCCTATAGCTCGAAAGGCATTCTTATATTAACTTTAACACCGGAAGGCCGGTTATTGGAAACGACTAATGAAAAATTATTTTGGAATAATGCTTCTAAGCGTTCACGAGAGTTGACTAACCCCACACCATTTTCGCGATATAAGTTACCATTTTTAATTTCAGCTCCCGGTCCATTGTCACTCAGTTCAACGAGTAGATCATTACCAAAATGACTAACTCTGACCGTTATTTTGCCACCTTGTTCTTGAGTAGCAATTGCGTACTTGATCGCATTCTCGGCAATGGGCTGTAATATCATACTGGGCACAAGTGCTTGTTGACAATCATCAGGAATGTCTATTTCTACTTGAAGTCTGTCTTCAAAACGAACTTTTTCGATATCTAAATAAAGCTCTAATGCATGAATTTCATTCTCCAAAGTCACACGTTTCATAGGATCTTTATCAAGAGAATAACGTAAAAACTCACTAAGTTTAGTGACCATACCATTGGCTATGGTATTGTCCTTCACCAAAATCAAGGTAGAGATGGCATTTAAAGTATTGAATAAAAAGTGAGGATTAAGTTGATAGCGCAACATTTTCAATTGTGCTTGGTGGGCTACAGCATTTGCCGTTAATACATTTTGTTTTTCTTTTTGCAGCATTTGATAATATTTAGAACCAAAATAAAGCACACTCCAACTCAGGATGATGTAAAAAGACCATACGCTTGATTTAGTGTAATACAATAAAAATTCAGGTTTATAACCGTGTTTATAAATTTCCCAATAGTTTATATTCTTAACAATTTGCCATAATACCCCAGTAATGTATGAAGTAATAATGACAATAATAGCCATTTTTATTGGAGGAAAGTGCCAAAGTCGACGATAAATATAACGAAGGGGAACAGTTAACAACCAACCTGCATAGGCATTTAAAAAAATGATTACAGCAAAAATATCTCTAAGTTCATGTAACAAAGAGCCTAGGTAGTGAACTAGGGCAAAACCTAACCAGCCAGCTGTATGCACCAGCCAGAATAAACGATTTCTATTTTCAATTAAGTTATTCCAATTCACAAATAAAATGCCATTTTATAAAGTCCACTTACACATTTAAGTATGCGCTAAGGATATGTTTTACGCATTACCTTTAATCGTAAGTTTTCAGCAGTTTATCTCATTTGTTTTAGTAAACTTTCACAGCCCAGTGAGAGTTTATCAAAGTAATCAAACTGTTTATTGGCCTTGTTTGAAAATAAATCACTCCCCACTTTGCCGCTTCGTTCTTTATACCATAAACCATTGATTAAGTAGCAAAACGATAGGTAATTCATGATCATGTCTTTAGATAATTTAACCTTGTTTTTAGACTTAAACTGGTAGGACTTAATGCAATATTCAATAATAATTCTTATCGAGGTGTAGTCTAATTCATTGATGGCAATCATCATGGCTATATCAAATTCGGCATCAGCTAAACATGCACATTCAAAATCAATCAGCCAGACATGCTGTTCGGTAATGATATTAAAAAAGTTGATATCACCATGACAAATGGTAACAGGTGATACCAATAAAGGATTACAGAGCTTATCAACTATTTTATCGATGAATTCCCACTGCTGTTCAGATAAATTAATTGAAAGTTCATTAATAACCTTTCTAGGGTTTAGAGTATGTAAATTGATATCTTTAGCTATGAAGCTCAACTCGTCATGACATAACACCATTACATCAATACACGTATTAACTTTATCCATCATAGACAAACTTGTTAATGCTAGCGACTGCCCATTGATGTATTCGTATACCTGCCAATGAGCTGTTGAAAAAATTAATGTGGGCGTAATACTAAGTTGCCGAGAAATTTCAACCACTAAATTGTTCTCATCAACATTTTGAAGCTTTGATAAACGCTTAACAAAGTAAACTTTATTTTGATCAATCACTTTAAAAGATTGATGACTATCGCCCTGCTCTATTGGTGAAATACTTGCTATGCGAATAAAGCAAGGCAGTAGATCAAGATCAGCTTTTAATTGAGCATCGATATTAAACATCCCGTTTATTTACACAGAGGCTGTTATTGATATTTGTTGACCTTGATAACGTTTGTACCATTGGTAATAACCATAGCCGGCCAAAATAACGTACAAGCCGAATAAAACAGCAGTTGGTGTTAAGCCTTTCTCTAAATAAATATAAATCGAAGCAAAATCAATAACAACCCAATATAACCAATTCTCTAATATTTTTTTAGTAACCATATAGGTTGCAAAAACGGCGAAAACCGTCGTTGCTGCATCAAAGTAGGGGAAATCGGCTGGCGTATAATTTGCCATCATCCAACCAACGAAATATGACACCATTGATAAGAATACCACGATGTAAAAGTGTATTTTCTTTGACCAAACTTTTATAGCTAAGGGGGAGTTGCTTGTAGAGTTATTATTGCTTTGAGTATTGTCACTGTTATTAATATCGGTATTAGCATTTCGCCAGCAAAACCACCCATAAACGGCCATGATCAAGTAATAAATTTGTAGTAAACTATCCATCCACAAATAAACATCATAAAAAATAGCGGTATATAGCACAGTACTCACGAGTGCTGCAGGCCAACACCAAATATTTCCTTTAGCGGCTAACACTACATACAGAAGTGACATAAGAACAGCCATGAGCTCTAAAAGAGGTAACTGGCTAAAATAGTTAAATGTTTCAGCCATTAGTTCTCTTCTTTAATACAGTGTTCTTCACTTTGAACAATACTGCAGTCACTGCCAATAAATTTGCAGACAAAAACAGCAGAGCCAACGGTTTGATGAACTTGTTTAATTTCAGCCATTACCTTTGTGGTTACTAAATCATAATCACCAAAAACTTGTGTACTCATGCCATTGGTGAATACTTCTATCCCTTCAACTAAACGGAGTCTTTTAATAAACGCCCAAATTTTGGTTTTAAATTTATCTTCAGCTAATGGGTATAAACTTATTTCTATTGATATTTGCATGGCTGTCTCAATGTTCAATTGATAGGATATTGTAATAATCTTTCACTTCCTTGTGAATAATTCATACAAAGTTTAAATTTCATTAATTAGTGTTAAAACTGATAATCGAGTGTTGCCCCTATTACCATTGGCTCACCAGATTGTTGATAACCTTTAGCAGTATAGCCATCACGTGGGTCATTACCAAAATAGAAGCCACGGGTGGCGTAATCTTCATCTAATAAGTTGCGAGTCCATAATTTTAACTGCCAACTCTCTTGAATATAACTAATAGAAGCATTTACTAAGGTGATTGATTCTGATTTTTGATCGTGGCTATCAGAAAAATAAAACTCATCCTTGCCATCAATACTTACATTCACTAACCATTGTTCAGTTAGTTGATAATTAACGCCTAAGTTATATTGATAATTTGGCGCGTGGGCTTGCTCTCTGCCCGATAAATTTACACCATCATCATTAATATAGTTCGTAAATTCAGTATCAAGTAACCCCAAAGCACCGTACAACTCAACATTGTCTATAACTTGCCATGCACCCTCTATTTCGATTCCTTTATTAACGCCTTTGGCGGCATTACCTAAATAGGGAATAAATTCGACACTGCCATCGTCTCGCACTTCTTGCAGTGACGTTTTAACTTGCACATCTTCGCGATTCATATAAAAAACAGCCGTACGAAGATAGGCTAAATTATTTAATAAGCTAACTTTATAACCAAATTCATAGTTAACAACAAATTCAGGCTCAAACTCTCGAAGGACATCAGGTAAACTGCCATCAGTATTGACTCCACCCGCTTTATAGCCACGATTGATTGAGGCATAAAACAAGTTATCGTCATTATATTGATATGACAAAACAAGTTTACCGCCGACCATAGTATCGCTTGGATCAAAAGTTAATTGGTCTGAGTTAACATAATCGGCACTACGTTGTTCAACTCTGATACCTGAGATTAAACTGAGTTTATCCGATAACTGGCTATCAAGCTGACCATAAATGGCTACAGTATTTGTATCAAAGTCAGACGAAAAATCGCCATCAAGATAGGTATATTGGCGTAACAAGCTTTCGTCATCTTGTTTTACGTAAAAACCAATAATCCAGTCTGTTGTGTCATCAAATACTTTATGTTCAGCAGTTGAAACCAAGCGTATTTCACCGGTAAGAGTTTCACGAGTTCTAAAGTAGTGATCAGTTGATGAGTAATCACCATAAGGACACTCATTTAATTGACAAAGTGTTTCATTACTCCAATCTTCATCATAGCCGTAAGCTAAGTCAGAGTCGGCATAACTAACAATACCAATAAGTTCAAAAGCATTAAAGGCGCTATAAGTAAACTTACTGCTAAGAGCAGTAGTTTCTTGGCTGTCGAAACCGGGTTCATCAGAGAAAGTTTCACGGGTATTATTTAAAGAAAATGCATCGTAACCATTATCAAAATTAAAGTGTGATAAGCCAATATCTATCGTTAAATTATCACTTGCTTGTATTGCTAATTTGCCTCGCATGGTTAATTCATCACGGTTATTTGAATCATCAACACCTAAATAACTGTTTTCGATAAAACCATCACTTTGATATTGTTCTATCGCTACTCGATAATTAACACCGTCATTAGCAGGACCAGATAAAACAATACCGCCACCAATGCTGCCGTAATTTCCGGCAGTTAATCGCATCGAACTTTCAAATTCATCTGTAGGTGCATTTGTTGTTATATTGATTAAACCTGCCATTGCATTAGCGCCAAAACGAGTACCTTGTGGTCCTCGATATATTTCAGTTTGCGCTACATCAAACGTTGAAGCAATACTGCCTATACCAGTGAAATCAATATCATCAATAATTAAACCAACAGAAGGATTAATTGGCTCTTGAAACTGACTACGCTCTCCAATCCCGCGAATTTGATAATAACGTGCTCTTTGAGAGCCACTTGCAAAGTTGACATTAGGTGTAGCAGCAATAATCTCTTCTAAATTTTGGGCATTTCGGCTTTTAATATCATCGGTATTAAGAACGGATAAAGAACTTGGCGTTTTTTGTAGGTTTTTTTGACGAAAATCACCAGTTACAGTAATAATTTCTAGGTCAGAGGTTATTTCTTGTTTTACTTGAGTACTTTCTTCTGAAAAGCTTTGCGCAGAAAAGGTAATTAACGCAGAGGTTATTGCAAGTGATAAAGGGCTTTGTACTAAATTCATCGAGATCTCTATATTTCAAATATGAAATTAATTAGGGATCCGGCACACGGAGGCTAGTTTGATCATTTTTAACCATCCCTACGCCGGTATAATCCGGTTCAGGTTCAAAGGGTTCGCACAGCGTCTCAGTAAGCTTTTATTTCTATCCGTTGAATAAAAGACTTACACCCCTTGGTTTCGCGCAGATTCTAACAATATGTAATAAAATGTACAAAGGAAATTTCGATTACAAGCATTCTTTAGTTAACTAACTTGAACTCTGGATAATGAGTGCTTGATATTAAGCATAAATCAATAACTTAACCAAACACACAAATTTAGTTACATAGTTTACACATTACACACTGAATCAATGTTTCAATTTATTTGATTATCAAGGCAAAGTATTGATGAATAGCGGGCTATTTATCAATACTTTAACGCGGAAAATCGGATAAATAGGAATATTGAGCAAGTGCTATTTATCCAGAGTTCAGGTTAACTATACCGCTAACATTGGCCCTAATGCTTGACCGCCCAATAGGTGCATATGAATGTGGTAGACTTCTTGGCCACCATCTTCATTACAATTGATGATTAAACGGTATCCATTTTCATCAATACCCTCTTCTTTTGCTATTTTTTTTGCAACGGTGATCATACGGCCAAGTGCTAATTCATCATCTTCACTGACATCATTAATAGTTGGTATTAATTTATTGGGAATAATTAAAATATGGCTTTTTGCTTTAGGGCTTATATCACGAAAAGCGGTAACTAAATCGTCTTGATATAATAACGGAGTCGGTATTTCTTGACGGATAATTTTAGAAAAAATAGTTTCTTCAGACATGGTAGTTCTTGCTTAAAAGTAAGTTAATATTTTTAAGTTTAACGATAAACAGATATTTTCACAGCAAAATTTATTATACATGGACAAAAAACACTTCAAATCAACTGAAAAACCTTAACCTGCATTTCTCATTATTGATTTAGCACAACCGAACAATATTACACTCACCTTGATTGAGCATTCTTTTAGTCTTATCATCTTTGGCATAAACCAACAACACTTAAGTAAGTGGTATTTTTTTACAAATCTATATCAATAGAATATGAAATAATAAATTTCATATCATCATCTTTTAAATCCGTTTTAGATAAACCTAATGAAAAGCCACTTTTACTTATGCTAGCACCATATTCTATAAATGACTCCCCTGCATAAAATTCATCAGTACCTGAGCCAATATGAAGAGATAACCCAATATCAGAGGCCAAAGTAAAATCAGCATCCATTGAAATGTAAGAATCATCACCAAAATCTATGCCTTCAGCATTCGCTAGTACGGCATATCCTAATGTAAAAGCGCCATAGGAGACACTTGCATTCACTTCAGTGAAGTCTACATTATCAAAGCTATCTGGATATGCATAATGAACAAAACCAACATCATAAGTTAAGTTTTTTATTTCACCTGCATAGCCGCCATAAAAATCAAACTCATAAGTCATATCGGTGGCCCAATCAGCATTAGAGACCCAGGTTCCGATATAAAATCCCGAGTGACTCTCGTAATCAATACCTCCAGAAACAGCTGGCTGTCCATTAGTTTGTTCTAAACCTCGCCATAAATAACTATTGGTCACACCAACATTAGCAGATAGCCCATCAACCGCAGAAACAGATGTTGATATTATACAAAATGATAATACGATTACTGTGATTATAAGGGTTTTGGTTACTTTATTCATAATGAATACCTTTATTCAGTTTTTATTAAACGGTTTTAAATGCCGAAGACTCTTTTTCTAATTCAGTTGCTAAACGAGCAAGCTCTACACTCGACTCAGCAATATTGTCGGTAGCTTGGCTAGTTTCGGTGACACCTGTATTTAATACTTCGATATTTTGTAAAATTTCATCAACAACTACAGATTGCTCTTCTGCTGCCGTCGCAATTTGTGCACTTAAATCACTAATTTCATTCATATCATTGGTAATGACCTGATTTAATTCAATAACAACTTTAGCACTTTCTTGTACTGAATCTGCTTGGATAACACTATTTGCCATAATTTCGACAGAAGAGTTAGCTCCAACTACAATCATATTGATCATCTCATCAATTTCCTTAGTTGAGTCTTGAGTTCTTTGCGCAAGTTGTCTTACCTCATCCGCTACAACTGAAAACCCGCGTCCTTGTTCACCAGCCCTTGCCGCCTCAATAGCAGCATTTAACGCAAGTAAGTTTGTTTGATCTGCAATGCCTTTAATAACATCTAGAATATTAATAACTTGATCAAAATCAGTTCTTACCTTTTGAACGCTTTTTTCCGATTCTTTAATTTGACCAGACATAGTTATAATAGAGTGATAAGTTTCATCAAGTTTATTTGCCCCTTCGTTAACTTTATTTTGAATGTTGTCGACAGCAGATGATGTCGTTGTAGTGTTTTCAGCAACCTCGTTAACAGTTGTTCCCATTTCTTGCATAGCGGTAGCAAGTTGTTCTGAAATGGCTTGTTGCCCGGTAACTGTAGTACTTGTTTGAGTGGTTATCGCAGCAAGCTCTTCAGACGTTGAAGCTTGTTGTATCGCAATACCTGAAATATTTTTAACCATTTTTGAAAGGTTAACTATCATTTTGCTTATAGAACTTTGTAACTGTCCGACTTCGTCATTAGAATTTTTTTCTATCGACACCGTTAAATCTCCACTGGCAACATGTTCAGCTATATTAACGACTTCAATAATTGGCGTTGAAATACGCTTTGCAAACCATAAACCAATAAATGCAATTGTAATGGTGAATATAAACATTAGTATGATCATAAATATGCTATTACTTCGAATCGAGGCAAAAGCTTCGGGTTCATCTATTTCAGATAAAATTGCCCAATTAAAATTTGTAAACTTAATAAGGTCAAATGATGAAAGGACGGGGTTTCCATTATAATCTATAATAATGGCAGTGCCACTCTCGCCTGCAAGAGCACGCTTAGCAGCTTCTGTGTCAACACCATTTTTAGCGATAGACCCGGCAAAACTAGCTGCAACGGTATGGCCTTTTGGATCAAGAAATGAGTTACTACGCATTCTTAAATCATTACCCACCAAGTAGCTTTCTCCCGTTTCACCCATGCCTTTTCTAACCCCCATAATAGCTTGAATCCCTTCTAGGGGTAATTGAAGGGCAACGTATATCGTTGGTTCACTATTGTCATTTAGAATAGGCTGAGCTATAAATGAGGCGGGTGCATCATTACTTGGTGCATACGGTGCAAAATCTACAAAACCATATTGCTTAGTTTGAGCAACCTCTTTGATAAGGGAACCAAGATTAGAGCTGGCATACTGACCATCTAAAATATTAGTATTAAAATCAGCTTCTTTGGTTACAGTATAAAATATATGGCCATTTGGATTAATTAAAAATAAATCATAATAACCATACTGTTCAATATAGCTTTTGTAAAAATCTTCATTGTTCGATGTTTTAGGATTAAACGCCTCAGCAACATCAACTTCTGAAATAATGGCCCAACGAACGCCACTACCAATGTCAATATAATCCCAACTGCTAACAACAGGGTTTTTATTATAATCCATTATAATATTTGTACTTTGTACACCACTTAGCGCACTTTCACTTGCTTGTGTTTCGACTTTATTATTGCCAGAAAAAGATGCTTGAACAGAATACTTAGTTGGATTTAAATAAGAGTCAGAACGCATTAATTTGTCTTGACCCACTAAATAAGACTCCCCAGTTAACCCCATACCTGTCCGGTTGCCCAAAATACTATTAATTTTATCAAGAGGTTGTTGATAGGCAATGTAACCAATACGCTTACCTTTTACATTGATGGGTTTGATTGCAAATGCTGCTGGGTCATCATTACTCGGTGAGTAAGGCAGGAAATCCGCAAATTGAATATCTGAAGAATCAGACTGCTTTGCTAGTTCGAATGCTTTAAAAAAAGAACTGTTAACTAAATCTTTAGGAATTTTTTGTCCTAAATCACTTTCTCGTGTAACAGAATAAATAATTGTCCCTTTGGTACTGATGATAAAAAAATCATACCAACCAAAATACGACAATAAGGGTTTATATTGATGATCGTATTCATTAAGTAATGTACGCCATTGGCTTTTGTTTGAAAATTTATCAGTAAGTGTAATAACGCTTTTATGTAACTTAGTATCTCTAGCTAAAATTTCTAGCTGTTTACTATTATTGTTAAAATAGTCTTTTAATTGTGATTTTTTAAGTTCATTCACTGTCTTTAATTTTTGGAAGGATTGCTTTTGCATAGCATCAGCAATATTTACTAATACGCTCATGTCACCCTTACGTTCAGCAAAATAATTTTCGATAGCTTGTTTCTTAATTTGGTTTATTGCTGTTAATTGGCTATAGACTTTATCTGAGACATCATCAGAGCTGTTCATTGTAGAAATAATACTAATAATTACAGCAGGGATTAAACCTAAAGCGATAAAAACAAGTGTAAATTTATTCTTTAAAGTGTTGACTTTAAACATAATATTTCCTTATTAAACTAAAGCCCTGTGACTTTTAGAAAATACCATTAATTTAAACAATGTTGGTATTAAGTAAAATAAGTAATCCTTTACCTTTATTACACACTCTAGCAATAAATGATATTGATTGAGTATAGCCTACAATCGCCACATCATTTGTTTATGTGAACAGTTTGTTCAACTGGCTACCCTACATACTAATTTATAGGAAGTGTCAAAGTACGTCCCTGAGCCTAACCAGACCAAAGTCATAGAAAGACTTGATGAATTTTTGTGATTTGTTAATTTATTACTGTGTTGGCTTACGGGCTAACTTAACCCAGAAGGATGGCTTTATAACTTGTACCACCATGTTCTTTTAGGAAGGACTACTTATGAATATTTCAACACAAAATAAATCAGCAAAATTTATGATAGAGATTGATTGTGTTAATAACTGATAATATTTAGCGGGCATATGGAAATAAAGCATAGTTCAACGTATAAAATTGCTATAAAGCAACCACTTTAGATTAATGGTTCAGGTATTAATCAATAAATGCACCCAGATACTCAAGCCGTAACCTAAAGCAATCACTGGCATCCATTTTAAATGACCGAAAAAAGTATAAATACCTCTTGCCTGCCCCATTAAAGCAACCCCAGCAGCAGAGCCAATTGATAACATGCTACCACCAACTCCTGCAGTCAATGTCACTAATAGCCACTGATTGGCAGACATATCAGGCTCCATCTGCAAAACCGCCACCATAATTGGAATATTATCCAGTATGGAAGAAAAAACACCAACTAAAATATTGGCAGTGGTTGGCCCTAGTTCTAAATATAAATAACTGGACAGTTGAGTTAAATAGCCAATAAAACCCAAGCCTCCAACACACATAATAACGCCAAAGAAAAATAATAAAGTATCCCACTCAGCTCTTGCTACTTCTCGGTAACTATCAAAAGCAGCAACATCACCCACCTGCCCATAAATTGCTTTATCTTGAGCTAAAACAATATGAGTTACTTTTAAGTAATAGCCAAAAAACTTGAGGTAAGCCAACCCTGTTACCATTCCCAAAAATGGTGGTAGATGTAAAAAATTATGGAACGATATAGCGGTAAGAATAGTCAGAAAAAATAAGACAATAATACGTTTTGCACCACGCTTCATCATAATCTGCTCGGTCGAAATCTGTGGTTTTTCATTTTTAATAACGAACGACATAATAATCGCTGGCACTAAATAATTAACCATCGATGGAACAAACAAGGCAAAAAATTCTTGAAAAGCTAAGTGACCTTTCTGCCAGACCATCAGCGTAGTAATATCACCAAAGGGACTAAATGCCCCACCAGCATTTGCTGCAACAACAATGTTAATGCAGCTGATGCTGATAAAGCTTTTATTGTCCTTCCCAACGGCAAGTACTACCGCACACATTACAAGCGCTGTGGTTAAGTTATCGATCAATGGAGAAAGAAAAAAACTCAATACTCCTGTTATCCAAAACAAATGCCGGTAACTAAATCCTTGATTAACAAGCCAACTACGTAGCCTATCAAAAACTCGTCGCTCACTCATTGCATTAACATATGTCATAGCCGTTAATAAAAATAAAAATAACTCAGAGAATTCAATCAAGAAATGACGAACGGCTTCTTCAACGACATGAGGTGAGCTAGATCCAACATATTCAGAAGCAACCACTGCCCAAATTAATCCAGCGGCTAAAATAACAGGCTTAGACTTTCTTAAGTGGGTAAACTCTTCAGCAATGACTAAAACGTAAGCTAAGACAAAAATGACTATTGCAGTATATCCGACCCAATGCGTAGTTAAATCCATACTCGTTTCACTGTTATATTTTAAACTATTACTATAAAGATAGACTGATGTAACAAAGGTTACTAATTACTTTAAAAAGTTTTCAGTATCGATAACGCTTTAATGTAAATATTGAATTGATCGAGGAGGACTGGTGAATTATGGCTATTGTTTATCCCAATGTGAATGCTAATAGTTACATAGGGGAAAATTATTAGTACTGATACTGATGACTTCTAACAGGGATATTGGAGTAGGTTTGTTCTTGATGATAGTACTATAAAGCTTTACAGGGATAGAAAACTTCAAATTTACTGAACAAATATAACAGTATAAAGGTGGTACCCGGAGACGGACTTGAACCGTCACGCTCTATGAGCGAGGGATTTTAAATCCCTTGTGTCTACCAATTCCACCACCCGGGCATCGGATAATTCATTTTTATAGTAGTTTTGGTTAACTACTTTTTATTATCATTAGATGAGAATAAAATTGGAGCGGCTAACGAGACTCGAACTCGTGACATTCACGTTGGCAACGTGATGCTCTACCAGCTGAGCTACAGCCGCTTCGTAGAGGTTTTTCACTTAACTTTCTAGTAACTAAAATTAAAAACAAAAGATTGGAGCGGCTAACGAGACTCGAACTCGTGACATTCACGTTGGCAACGTGATGCTCTACCAGCTGAGCTACAGCCGCTTCATTACTTGATTTTACACAAGAACTTTTATTTTTATGTATGTGCCAACATACATTTTATATCCTCGCTTACGTTCAATTATAAAATCAAAAATAAGTGGTACCCGGAGACGGACTTGAACCGTCACGCTCTATGAGCGAGGGATTTTAAATCCCTTGTGTCTACCAATTCCACCACCCGGGCATCGGACAATCAATTTTTTATAGTAGAGATTGGCTCCCTACTTGTTTCTAATCCATAATCTACATCAGTAGAGAATGGAGGCGGATACCAGAATCGAACTGGTGTACACGGATTTGCAATCCGCTGCATAACCACTCTGCCAACCCGCCATTTCGGCAACTCTATATTTTAACAATAAGAGTTAGTTTAAATCCTTTTAAAATTTAACTTTTAAAGTTAAAAATTGGAGCGGCTAACGAGACTCGAACTCGTGACATTCACGTTGGCAACGTGATGCTCTACCAGCTGAGCTACAGCCGCTTCATCTGTTGACTCCCTGCCAACTGGAAACGCATTTTACATTGATATACTTTTGAGTCAACACTTTAATTTCAATTTTATTTCGACTGCTCAAAAAGCAACTAATCTGATGTTTTTTTAACTACCTAGCGCCTATTCTGTCTATTTTTCAACCTTAAGTTCTGGCCATGCTACTTTAAAATAAGAAAGCATTGACCAAATTGTCAAAATTGTAGCAACAAAAAATAAAATATAAGCAAGTCCCATCAATATTTCATAAGGTAAGTTAAATAAAATAAGCGGAATATCGTAATCAGGATGCCAAATTAACCCTTGCAGCGATAACATTTGCGCAAATGTTTTGTATTTTCCCATATCAGACACCGCGATTTCATTTCTTTTGCCCCGTGAAGACATAAATTCACGTAGTGCACTGATAAATATTTCACGGGCGATCATGATAATAGCAGGAATAGAAATCCACCAAGTTTGATAGTCTTCGACGATGATAATCAACGCTGTAACTACCATAAGCTTATCCGCCACAGGATCAATAAAAGCACCAAAGGCTGATGATTGATTGAGTTTTCGTGCTAAATAGCCATCTAAAGCATCACTAACTGAAGCTAGCCAAAAGACTAAAAAGGCTCCAAAGTGATTCCAAGATACCGGTAAATAAAAAACAACGATGAAAATAGGGATTAAAATTATTCTAAAAACAGTTATTTGGTTTGGGATTGTCCACATAAACTCTTTACTACTATTATTATTTTCAAGTGACGGTTGCTGATGTTATTAACTTCATATTTAAAAATAACAACTTTCTGCAACCCTTTAATTTCATTTTACACAGGTTAACCGTTAATTGTCATGTTCAATTATCGTGTAACGCATCATAAATGACTTCAGCCAAGACTTTATTAATACCGGGGACCTTTTCTAGTGCTGCCCTGTCTGCTTGCTGTACTTCTTGTAAGCCACCTAAATACTTAAGTAATGCTTGGCGCTTTTTAGCACCAATACCTGGTATTGACTCCAAAGTAGATTTTTTACTGGCTTTTTGCCGTTTTGCTCTATGGCCTGTGATAGCAAAACGATGAGATTCATCACGAATATGTTGTACAAGGTGCAACGCGGGTGAGGTACCAGGTAACGAAATAAGCTGGTGACTACCACCTAAAATTAGCGTCTCTAATCCTGGTTTACGTGACTCACCTTTAGCAACACCCACTAATAAAGGTGATTTAGCTAAGTTTAAGTCTGAGAAAAAATCTTCCGCTTTAGCTAACTGTCCTTTACCACCATCGATAAAAACAATATCAGGTACTTTATCATCCGCATCAATTTTGTCTTTATCCAATGTTTTGAGTTTGCCATAGCGTTTATTTAAAGCAAATGCCATTGCCGCATAATCATCTCCGGGGGTAATGCCATGAACATTGTAGCGTCGGTAATCACTTTTCAGCGGCCCCTGCTGATTGAAAACAACATTTGAGGCGATTGTTTGTTGCCCCATTGTATGGCTAATATCAAAACACTCTATTCTATTAATGCCATTAGTTAACTCAAAAATTTCATTCAAAGAAGCAAAGCGTGCTTGCATCGACTCTTTATGACTATTACGAGTGACCAATGCAGTTTCAGCATTAGTACAAGCTAGTTTTAAGTATTGAGCACGTTCAGTGCGGACGTTAACTGAAATTTTAACTTCACGTTCAGCATGTTTTGTTAACAATGCGCCAAGCGAATCTTGCTGTTCAAAGCTTTCTTGTATGACTATCTCTTTAGGTATTGCTCCGTGTATTACATCGTCAACTAAATAATGTTGCCCGATAAAGGCTTCGATTAATTCACTGTTAGAAGTTTCACTGGGCACAACTGGAAAATAACTTTTACTACCTAAAATCTTATGATCACGAATAAACAATAAATGAATGCACACCTGCGACTTAAAACGATAAAAACCAACCACATCCATTTCTGCGGCCATGCCACTAACAAACTGTTGTTGTTGTACTTTTCTCAAAGTTGAGATTTGATCCCGATATTTTGCTGCATTTTCAAAATCTAGCTGTTGACTCGCGTCTTCCATTTTATTGACAAGTAATTCGATAACATTTGAACTTTTACCTCTTAAAAATAATTTAGCTAGTTGCACTTGTTGTTGATAATCATCACTTGATATTTTATCTACACAAGGTGCAGAGCAACGACCTAATTGATGTTGGAGGCAAGGACGACTTCGAGCTCGATAATAACTATCCTCACATTGCCTAAGTGGAAATAACTTTTGCATTAACCTCAGGCTTTCCCAAACAGCCCCCACCGAAGGGTAAGGGCCAAAATATTCACCTTTAATTTTTTTTCCACCTCGGTGCAAACCCAACTTAGGGTGCTTATGATCAGTAATTAAAAGGTAGGGATAAGATTTATCATCGCGCAGTAAAATATTATATTTAGGCTGGTATTTTTTAATATAATTATTTTCAAGTATCAGTGCTTCGCCTTCAGTATGGGTAATGGTAACGTCAATAGCGGTAATTTTTTTTACGAGTGATTGAGTTTTAACACTCGATACATCTTTTCTAAAGTAACTGGCGAGTCTTTTTTTAAGGTCTTTTGCTTTGCCGACATAGATGACATTTTGATTAACATCATACATACGATACACACCGGGTTGATGTGTTACCGAAGAAAGAAAGGCTTGGTTATCAAAGGTAGGGAGTTCTTTCGCTGTTTTTTCTTTCAAAATTGGTTCTTTCGCACTGCCATCTTGCGAAATAGTTTCTTTTTCTTGCTCAGACAATTGACTTACTCACATCAATAACAAACATACCTAGTTTACATTACAGCTCAACTAGGTAATATTTTATAATTTCTCAGTATTTAACATACCATGTCGAATAGCTAGATGGGTTAATTCAACATCGTTACCAATATTTAATTTTTCAAACATCCTATAACGGTAGCTATTAATAGTCTTGGTGCTTAAATTAAGTTGTACCGAAATATCTGGTACTTTTTCACCTCGAGTGACCATTAACATAATTTGTAACTCTCGTTCAGATAAACCATTAAAAGGATTATCTTCAACGCTCTTAAATTGATTTAAAGCCATTTGTTGGGCGATATCAGCAGGCAAGTAACGTTGACCACTATTAACGGCTCGAATAGCATTAACCATTTCGTCTGGGCCTGCTCCTTTGGTTAAATAACCCGAAGCTCCCATTTGCATCACTTTTGTTGGAAATGGATCTTCACTATGAACTGTTAAGACGATAACTTTCACATCAGGTGCATAACGAATGATTTTTTTTGTTGCCTCTAACCCGCCGATTCCAGGCATATTCATATCCATCAATACGACATTAGGCTCATATTGACGACAAAACTTCACCGCTTCTTCACCGGTTTCAACTTCACCAATAACCTTAAGACCTTTTACTTCATCTAATATCTTTCGGATGCCGGTACGTACTAATTCATGATCATCAACTAATAAAATATTTATCAAAGGAATATCACCTTAACTCTCGGGAAAATGCATACGCATTGGAATAATAAATAATTAACAAACGCTAGTGTTAATCCAAGTTAGAATATAGTGGATTATAGTTTAAAACAATCGAATTCCAACGTTAATTATAGCAAATCAATTCACTGTTTAAAAAACAAGCTGATTAAGTTGGTAATTAGAATTTATTATCGTTGAGCCAAGAGTTTAACAGTCCAATTTGACCGTTTTTGTATGCTGCATAAGTCAACCTAACGGCATTACTCAATATAATACTGTCAGACCATTGTGTTTGTTCAGCAATTAATTTGTAACAAACTAATGCTTCTTCAGATAAATACCCTCGCATTTCTTTTTTTCCACGCTCTTTTTGGCGTTCACGATATCTTTTTTGTTTTTCGGCATTGGTCATTGCCGCTTTCTTCTCTGTCACAGTCCATTCCTTATATTTGTTAGCAAGCATATGGTTACGCATAACCAAAATAATAGCAATAATTAGCGTATAATGCTTTTATATTGATCAAAATTAACATTATTTCACTGTTCGGAGTTGTTTAGTGTACAAGTGTTCGCTAAAGTAGCCACCTTTAAAATTATTGATGGGTTGATACCACTACTTTCGCGGTATTCGTTTAGCAATATTTTGACTTACAGTAATAACTTTTTGGAAGCCATTATGGAACAAAAAAACTCGTATACAAAAGAAGATCTTATCAAAGCAGGCACTGGCGAAATGTTTGGACCTGGTAATAGTCAATTACCTTCTGACAATATGTTAATGATGGATCGAGTTCTAACCATTAATGAAGATGGAGGAGAATTTGGTAAGGGTGAGGTTATTGCTGAATTAGATATTAACCCTGACTTATGGTTTTTTGATTGCCACTTCAAAGGCGACCCTGTAATGCCTGGCTGTCTTGGTTTAGACGCAATGTGGCAATTGGTAGGATTCTACCTTGCATGGTCTGGTGGACCAGGTCGTGGTCGTGCTCTTGGTGTAGGTGAAGTTAAATTTTCTGGCCAAGTATTACCAACCGCTAAAAAAGTAACTTATAAAATTACATTTAAACGTGTCATTAAGCGTAAACTCTTTATGGGTATTGCTGATGGAACAGTATCTGTTGATGGTCGAGTAATTTACACAGCAACCGATCTGAAAGTTGGTTTGTTTACAGATACCTCTAGTTTTTAAAGATAAATATCGTCGCTCTTTACCATGCTTGGCACCGCGACATTGCTACAAGGATGTAAGAACTTATGATTTGTCTAGAACTAAAATCATGATGATTCATCCTTGAATATAAAAAGCTCGGTACTGATTATACAATCAATGTATCGAGCTTAAATTTTTAAATATCTTACTAGGCTATTTTTCTATTTAATTATTCCTTGTAGCCTATCTTCAATAGCTTCTCGCCATCCCCCTAACCACTCAGATTTAATTTCTAGATTTTGGTAAGGACAGTTTTCTTTCGAACGCCCTGAAATACCAGCCTGATAACCTCGTGAATGCGCCCTATCTTGACGATCTCTTTTTTGCCTTTTCATCATTATTTTTTTCTCCATCTTGTTCTATTTAAATGGCAAGTTAAACCTTCGCAGAACAACTTGCACTACTAACAAATAGCCAACAGTTGCCGTTTATGCAACATCAAAAATTAGAGAAATAATTAAGCTCTTGATCAAACGATAAATTTAAATAAAAAAAAAGTACGCTATGCGTACTTTTCGATTAAACCGTCAGTCAAAAAAAGTAATTTTATTTACTTAAACTAAGTATTCGTCTGCGTAAGCCAAAACCAAATAAAGAGAGCAAAGCGAATAAACCGAAACTTGCTCCTTGACGCTCAACCTTACCTTCTTCCTCAGGGGTACATACCTGGCCGTCATCAGGCATAGGCTCGAGGGTCACCGCACGAACCACATCTTCCATCAAAGCGTCCCCTTGATCATCAAACATTAATTCACCTGTTGCATCACGACGTTGCACTTTATAAATGGCAGAAGCAGAAATTACGTTATCTTCATTAATATCACGTGCTTCAATAATATTGTAAGGATTTGCACAGGTGAGTAAATCATTTACGTCGGTAAAAACATCGTTATTTAAGTCATAAATAAAGGCATGTGTTCTACGTGGGTTGGCTGCACTATCGGTATGAGTTTCAACTTCTCCTTCACCAACAATAAAACCATTTTCATTTATTGCTCTAGCGGTACTTGATGAGCTATCAAAAAAATCGGTTGGAAAAATCATTTCCATCTCATCAATATTAGCGGTATCTATATAGTAAAACTTCGTTCTTAATTTACCGTTAATTGATTTAGTAACATGACCTGTAGCTATGCCTAAGTTACTTATATCATAGGCTTTAGAATCAAAATCAACGCCGTGATCTTGGGCAAGAGAAGTAACCTTACCATTTTTATAAACAACAGCGTAAAAGCTCCTGCCTTGACTTTCTGATGGGTCAACCTCTGACTCATCAATCCAACCATGAGAAAAACCAACAGCAACCCCTTCATCGTTTACTGCTTGAGCATAACTTTCAAATGTTCTTTCATCATCTTCATGAGGTGTAACCAACAAACCAAGATTTTCAGTTGAAACATCACCACTTGGGGTTATGGTCGATTGAAAAGCCCTTATTTGATAAGCCTTAGTATTGCCATCATCCCTGTATGTTTGAATACAAATATTTTTTGGTAAATCATCAATAACCTCAGGATTTTCACAACCATTACTGCTAGTTTCTGAGTCTATTAACTCTTGAACATTAACATTCATTTCCGTGCTCATAAAACCTACGGCAATTTGAGTTTCACTGACATCTAAAAGGCCAGAGACCCCACCATAATTTTTATCTTCGTCTGAATTATTTTCACTTGGTGGTTTAATTTCAAATACCGTAACCCCTCTATCTGGGGAATAAAACGCTCTACTAGAAAAATCACTCCCCCAAAAGGTTAATTCATCACCACTGCTATTAACAAAATCTTGAGGTAAATAGGGAGAAGATGCACTACCGTATAACCAGCCACTATCAGTAATACCTTTAACAATATCTAACGTAGAGCGTGTAGGAACATCGCCACCTTCAAAAGACACATCAAATACAGTGACTTCATTACTATCATTGCCAGAGTTAATCATGGCAACCGTACCTTCAACTTCTTGATAAAGGTAATTACCATTTTTAGTTTCCAACCATCTCACTGTCCAAGCTAAATCGTTAGGTGTAGGGTTGTGGTCCTTTAAAGCATCAATATCTTCAATAGGCTCTAACTCATGAACAATAAAACTGTTAATTAAGGCATAGTTTTCAATGCTATCGAAATCAGTATCACTAAGATGCTCAAACTGAACAGGAAAATTATAAACATTGGTACCAGACAACACCATATCACCGGTATTGTTAGCTTGTTGTGCGTAAGTGTATTTTACACTGGCAACACCTTTATCAATCACTTTATAAGTGGCTGCATTTACCAAAGGTAGGCTCATAGCACTAGTTATTGAGAGTGCCAACATCGATTTAACAAATCTATTCATTTAACTTCTAAACTCTTTATTACTTATTTATGGCTTATTTGGTTTAACAGTAATAATGAAAGCTATTACTGTTAACTTAGCGTATTTAAATTTTTTAACTCTTATTCGTCTAACTCTTGCCACCTTGTGTAGGCAACTTCGAGGTTGGACTCTGTTTCTGCTAGCTGGTTCAATATATCTTTAGTAAACTTTTCGTCTTTACTAAAAAAGTCAGCTTGGTTCACCTGATTTTGCAATGTATCAATTAAACTCTCAAGTTCATCTATTTTTAATGGTAACTCTTCAAGCTCTTTTGTTTCTTTAAATGACAACCTTTTCTTTTGTACCAGAGTATTCACTATAGGTTGTGTTTGTTGTTTTTCTTTTTTAGCTTTTTCTGTAGCCCCTTCTTCCAACGATTTGCGTTGTTGAGCTTTTTGCGCTAAATAATCATCAACATCATCGTAACCACCAACAATTTGATTTATTTGACCACTTCCATCGAAGTAAAGGCAAGTATTTATACAATTATTTACAAAGTCCCTATCATGGCTCACTAAAATAACGGTTCCTGCATAATTTGCAACAACTTCTTCTAATAGCTCTAAAGTTTCAATATCTAAATCATTGGTTGGCTCATCAAGAATTAACAAATTACTTGGACGTAAAAACAATCGAGCAAGTAATAATCGGTTTTTTTCACCACCAGATAATGCTCTAACAGGTGTTCTAGCTCGTTTAGGGCTAAATAGGAAGTCTTGCAAGTAACCAAGTACATGGCGAGAGCGACCATTTACCATCACTTCTTGTTTACCTTCACCAACAATTTCTTGCACTGTTTTGTTAATATCAAGTGCTTCTCTGTGTTGATCAAAATAGGCAATTTCAAGATTAACCCCCGAACGCATTTTACCGCTGGTGGGGTTAAGTTTGTCCATGATCATTTTAATTAATGTCGATTTACCCGTGCCGTTGGCACCAATAAGCGCTAAACGATCATTACGAGTGATCAATAAATTAAGTTTCTCAATGATAGTTCTGCCATCAAAAGCTATCGTTAAGTCTTCAGCTTCAAAAACTAACTTACCAGAGCGATCACCTTGAGTGATATTCATGGTGCTTTGATTACGAACTTCTCGGCGCGCCGTCCGTTCATTACGTAATTTCTCTAACGAACGAACACGTCCTTCATTACGGGTACGTCTGGCTTTAATGCCTTGACGGATCCAAACTTCTTCTTCTGCTAGTTTTTTATCAAACAGCGCATTTTGTTGTATTTCTACTTGTAAATCATGAGCCTTTTGTTCGATATATAAGTCATAATCACCAGGGTAGCTTTTTAATTGGCCACGGTCTAAATCAAGTATTCGAGTAGATAAACCACGGATAAACGCTCTATCATGGCTGATAAAAATTATTGTTCCAGCAAAGTCTTTTAAAAACTTTTCTAGCCATAAAACACTTTCAATATCTAAATGGTTGGTTGGCTCATCAAGTAAAAGTATGTCGGGTTGAGTAACAAGCGCTTTAGCAAGTGCAAGTTTTCGTAACCAACCACCAGAAAGGTCAGATATTTTATCGTCAGCATTAAGGGATAAAGTACTCATTGCCTGCTCAATGCGTTGTTCATCTTGCCAAGCGTTGGCCTGCTCTAGCTGATCTTGTACCTTACTGAGTTTATTAAGGTTTGCTTCTGATGGGTCTTCAGTAACATCGTGAATCAATGAATGGTAGCGACGAATTATGTCTGCATTTTCTGCAACGCCTTGAGCAACATAGTCAAATACACTGGTATCAGATGACTCCGGTGGATCTTGCTCTAACATAGCCATTTTCATGGTGCTAGATTTTAGAATTTGGCCATCATCAAGGTTTTGCTTGCCCATTAATATTTTCATTAATGTTGATTTACCCGCGCCATTACGGCCCACTAAACAAATACGCTCGCCGGTTTGAACACTTAGCTCTGCTTTGTCTAATATTTTCTCTTCACCGAAAGCAAGTTCTGCATTGGCAATTCTTAATAATTCCATAAATTTATTTAACTTCTCATACCGTTTTAAAAGCGCTAACGCTAATTTGAATCTTATATACTTTATTAATAACTAATAAAGTACCTATTTTAGTAAACTACAGACTTGGTCTGCATTAAAAGGCCAATATAGCTCTTTATTATTGTTATGCTCGTCTACACGCTCAAGAACAGGTATATGCACACCATAACGCTCAACTAGCGCTTCATCCTCGACAATATCAATAATATTAAATTGATGATTAATCATAAACGGTTGACATATTGCCATCGCCAATTCGCATAAATGACAACCATCGCTACTGTATAAATTGAAAACTGTACTCATGTATATTTTCTCTAGTTAACTGCAGGACGACTGATCGACCAACTGTTGTGTATATGCTTGTTACGAGCAAAATCTTTATCACGGGTCAATTCTGTCATTGCTTTAACCTTTAAACCAAGTTTTTCAATTGCCTCAAAGTCCATTTTGAAGTTACGTTTATTATTGGTAAATATTATCTCACCATGAGGAGCTAACGCATTTAATGCGTCGGTTAACAAAGCAATGTGGTCACGTTGCACATCAAAGCTGTCTTCCATACGTTTAGAATTTGAAAATGTAGGAGGATCAATAAAAACAATATCAAATGGTGTATTTTTGGTGGCGTCAAAATCTTTTAACCATTGAAGACAATCAGCTTGAACAAATTGATATTTGTGACTAACTAATTTATTTAATGTGAAATTATCTTGAGCCCAATTTAGATAAGTATTCGACATATCTACCGTTGTAACTAGCGCTGCACCATGAAGTGCAGCTTGTACCGACACTGAGCCGGTATAGGCAAACATGTTGAGTAACGATTTATTCTTTGCTTTTTTCGCTACGATTTGTCGAGTTTTACGGTGATCTAAAAACAAACCAGTATCGAGGTAATCCCATAAGTTAACTTTTAATTTAGCGCCGTACTCATCAACAACAATAAATTGTTTAGATTTATCAACTTTTTGATATTGATTAGTACCTTTTTGCTTCTGACGTGTTTTTAGTACGAGCTTATCAATAGGGATATTAAGTACTTTAGGGGTCCAGTAAATAACTTCTTGTAAGCGTTTAGCTGCTTTATCAGCATCAATACTTGAAGGTGCGGCATACTCATGAACAACAACATATTCACCATAAACATCTACCGCGACATTATATTCCGGAATATCGGCATCATAGGCGCGATAACATTCAATTTGTTCTGATTTAATCCAGCCTTTAAATTTTTTAATATTTTTATTTAATCGATTAGCAAAATCTGAATCTTGTTGATTACCAAAATCTGTATTAGGGTTTACAGCATCTTTAGCGAGTTGTTTATCATTAACTTCATATAAAGCTAACTGACAATCTAATGGACCATTTTTAAATTTATAACGTTTAAAGCTAGAAAGCTTTAACATGGCTAACATATCAACATTTGCTGTTAAAATAGCTAAACGCCAGTTTAAAAATTGCGTTTTAAGAGTTTGACCAAAAGTTACAAAGTTTTCAACAAGCTCAGGTAACTCACCAATACGCTCACCATAAGGAGGGTTGAATAATACCGTACCTGACTTGCCAAAATTATTGGCTAGCTCATTGATATCTTTACAAGAAAACTCAATATATTGCTGTAATTCAGCATTTCGCGTATTTTGTTGAGCGGTATTGATTACCCTACTGTCTATATCATTGCCAAAAACTTTAACATTTGCTAATTCAGTTAACCCCTTACGAGATTTAACTTTGGCTGATTGATATTGTTCTTGCCAAAGATCTTCATCGTGTTCTAACCAATGAGCAAAGCCCCACGACTCTCTTTCAATGCCAGGTGCTTGTCCTGCGGCCATTGAAACAGCTTCAATTAATATAGTGCCCGAACCACACATTGGGTCGAGTAACGGCTTACTGGTATCGTTTAACCAACCAGAACGTTTGATCAAAGCGGCTGCTAAATTTTCTTTTAAGGGTGCTGCACCACTATTCTTACGATAACCTCGCTGAAAAAGCCCACGACCAGAAAAATCTAAATAAATAACGACCTGTTGACGTAACAAACGCGCTTGAAAACGAATATCAGGAGTTGATTTATCAACCGATGGTCGTTCAATACCTTGGTCAGTGAAATGATCCACTACCGCATCTTTTACTGTTAAACCACCAAACTGAGTATTACGGATTTCTTCACTGACACCGACAAAATCAATGGCAAATGTAGAAAATTGAGAAAAGTGCTCCGACCAATTAATTTTACTAGCGCTGTTAAACAGCTGATCTTTGTTGTTAGCATCCCCCTCACCTAATTTTAACATCACTCGTGTTGCCAAGCGGGTCCACAATGAAATGTGATAGCCTCTAGCAAGTGAAGCATTAAAATAAACGCCTTCAGGTTTTTGAACCACTTGTTCACCACCAAGAGATTTGATCTCGTCGGCGAGTAGTACTTCAATACCAAGGGATGTTAACGCTAAAAATTGATGCATGTTTGTTTCCACAAATTAAACTAAGGTGAGATCTTCTAAAACTATCTATATAAGATAGTGAAAATAGTTGCGCGATTATAAACAAAGACACCCAGTACTTAAACTATTAACTAATAAATGAGAGTTAATAGTTACAGTTTATGCACATTATTTTTAATTACTGATAAAAATCCGAGCAATAAGTGTATTTTTAAATCGTTTAGCCGAGCAATTGTACAATCGAAAAATTAATTAACAAAACAGGTTGCAATCTACCTAAGGTATCCTTATGATACGCTCGTTTTCAGGGTGTTGAACTTTGATTACCATTCTTGAGTTTGAATTAAAACAACTTGGCTTGTTTAAGTTTTACTTCTTGTATTGCTTAAACCATTCGGACGCGGGATGGAGCAGCCTGGTAGCTCGTCGGGCTCATAACCCGAAGGTCGTCAGTTCAAATCTGGCTCCCGCAACCAACTTTTAGCAAAGTATAAAAGCGTAATTCTCTAATAATAGAATTAAATAACTTATTGGCTTCCTACTTTATGTAGGTCATTCGGACGCGGGATGGAGCAGCCTGGTAGCTCGTCGGGCTCATAACCCGAAGGTCGTCAGTTCAAATCTGGCTCCCGCAACCAACTTACCTCAAGTATAAAGAGAAGGTCGTCAGTTCCCTCTTCATAGAATAAGGGCTCCGGCAACCAACTTTAGCAAAGTATAAAAGCGTAATTCTCTAATAATAGAATTAAATAACTTATTGGCTTCCTACTTTATGTAGGTCATTCGGACGCGGGATGGAGCAGCCTGGTAGCTCGTCGGGCTCATAACCCGAAGGTCGTCAGTTCAAATCTGGCTCCCGCAACCAACTTACCTCAAGTATAAAGAGAATGGTCGTCAGTTCCCTCTTCATAGAATAAGGGCTCCGGCAACCAACTTTAGCAAAGTATAAAAGCGTAATTCTCTAATAATAGAATTAAATAACTTATTGGCTTTCTTCTTAATATCTTAAGAAGTTCATTCGGACGCGGGATGGAGCAGCCTGGTAGCTCGTCGGGCTCATAACCCGAAGGTCGTCAGTTCAAATCTGGCTCCCGCAACCAATTTCCCTCAAGTATAAAGAAAAAATCGTCAGTTCCTTCTTCATAAGATATGGGCTCCCGCAACCAATTCCCCTCAAGTTTAAAGAAAAAGTCGTCAGTTCCTTCTTCATAAGATATGGGCTCCCGCAACCAATTCCCCTCAAGTATAAAGAAAAAGTCGTCAGTTCCTTCTTCATAAGATATGGGCTCCCGCAACCAATTTCCCTCAAGTATAAAGAAAAAGTCGTCAGTTCCTTCTTCATAAGATACGGGCTCCCGCAACTAATCTAATACTCATCATAATAAAAAACTACAATCATTTGCAAATACTGAAATTGTATTAAAAATTCTGCCGAAATAAACCAAGAGTTACACTTTAGCCACAGTTAATTTGATCAATAAACCTTATAGTTATACCAATGAAAGTAGTTAATCAACAATATTGAATGATTGTTTAAGTGGTGAATTATGTCCATGCGTTTTTACCTTATTTTTGCTTTGTTATTAACATCGTCAGTAAATGCCTCACAATTTCATTTTCAATTGGAAAATGATGTCACTTTTGGTGAAGATGGCAACTACAGTAACGGCATGATTTTTGGCTGGGAAAGTAAAGCACTATTGTTCGAACCAGATGATTCATTTGGCGTACATAACTGGTTACAATGGTTATTACCCATCCAAAAAAATGCCAAGCAGGCATGGGGACTAAAAGTTAGCCAGCGTATGTGGACGCCTGATGAAATTAAAATTGAAGAAGCTCAACCCTTCGATCGTCCATATGCGGGATTTTTAGAATTTGAGCAACATTCGGCTTTGTATAGTAGTGATATTGCTCAAAAAAGTTGGTTTGCCATTGGCGTTATTGGTCCTGCTTCTGGTACTGAGCAATTGCAAGGTTCAATTCATAAGTTTATTGGGGCGAGTACCCCTTTGGGTTGGCAACATCAAATAGAAAACACACCTACAGTTCAATTTGCTTATGAAATTGATTACCTACTATTGAGAGACTCTGCGCCTTTTAATAGCCAATGGGAGATAAGTACCTTTAATCATAATACACTAGGCAATGTTCGCAGTGATATTAATGTCGGGATCAATTTTCGTTGGGGTACTAACCTAGAACATTCATTTGGTCGATTAAGTAGCCACTTTGGCCACGCAGGTAACTTAACTACAATATCAGAACCGCAATCCGTGCTATTTTTTACTCGCCTACAAGCAGGTTATCGATTTAATGATTTAACCATTGATGGTAACCTTCCCTATGAATCAAAGGTTGAATTTAATCCTCAACAAGCCAATGCAGCAGCAGGCATATCCTATTACTTCTCAGGAGGTTCCGTTACTTGGAGCTTTAATGTTTACACTAGAGAGTATCTTACAGACTCAAAGCGTTGGCATGGTTATGGTTTATTGCAATTTGCGTGGTCAATTTAATGCTTAACTTTATGGTTAATAAAACTCAGGCTTCCTAAAGCACATTAATCGCGTTAAATAACACAAAAAAAGTTAAAACTGTAATGTAAACTATACCTATTAATTAGCTATCCGGTTATCTATTCCCTTTAGCCTTTATTTTATTTTATTTTATTTTATTTTATTTTATTTTATTTTATTTTATTTTAGGAATCATGATGAAACGAATATTTCTCTTTTTACTCACTAATATTGCCATAATGTTGGTATTAAGCATTACATTAAGGCTATTGGGTGTTGATAGCATCTTGGCAGAAAATGGCTCAGACTTAAACATTCAAGCCTTAGTAATACTCTCAGGCGTTATTGGTTTTGGTGGTTCATTTATTTCGTTATTAATTTCGAAATGGATGGCAAAACGAATGACAGGTGCAGTTGTTATTACCGAGCCTAAAACTAACATCGACAAATGGTTAATAACAACAGTAAAAAAACAAGCTGATATTGTTGGTATAAAAATGCCAGAAGTTGCTATTTTCCCCTCAGAACAAATGAATGCCTTTGCCACAGGAGCAAGTAAAAACAAGGCGTTAGTTGCTGTATCTCAAGGGTTACTTGATAATATGGCTCAAGGAGAAATTGAGGCTGTACTGGGTCATGAAATGAGCCATATTGCCAATGGTGATATGGTTACACTTACGTTAATTCAAGGTGTTGTGAATACCTTTGTTGTATTTTTATCACGCCTTGTTGGCCATGTTGTTGACCGAGTGATATTAAAAAATGAACGTGGTCATGGAATTGGTTACTTTGTCACTGTGCTTATATCTCAAGTCGTTTTATCAATACTCGCCAGTGTTATTGTGATGTACTTCTCAAGAAAGCGTGAATTTATTGCCGATACCGGCGGTGCTGACTTAGCTGGACATCAAAATATGATCAGTGCTTTGAAGCGTTTAGCTCAAAAAGAGCCCGAAGCACTACCAGAGCAAATGGCCGCATTTGGTATAGGTGAAAAATCCAAACAAGGTTTTAGTCACTTATGGGCTTCTCACCCTCCAATAGAAGATAGAATTGAGGCATTAGAAAAAAGAGCTTCGAGTAGAACAACCTCTTAAAAAATTAAGTTTTTAAACAATATAAAAGGATTTAACATGAGTTACCGGTATCTACTAATAGTTGTTGTTACAACATTTTCAACAATACTTAGTACATCAGTGAATGCCGCTAGAGATGTGACCCAGATTCACCTTGAACCCGGCTCAGGTTTATGGTCGTTAGGCATGGGGTTTAGGAATGGTACTTTTCCCTATGTAGGTAAGGATGATGTTGACGATTTACTACCGTTGATTACCTACAATGGTGAAAGCTTTTTTATTGATGGTACTCGAACTGGTTTTCACCTTTATCAATCTTCAGACTGGTTAATTGGTACTTATGCCTCATACCGTTTTGCCGGTTTTAATGAAGAGGACGGCACTGAGCTAGATGGCATGGACAGAGATGATGGTATTGATGGCCGTTTTGCCATTACCCGCCGTACTGATTTTGGTAATTTCACCCTAGATTATGGCCACGATATCAGTGGTGCTTCAAATGGTTGGGATGTTGACTTTCGCTGGGGCAAACTATTTACCCATGGTAACTACCGTATTAGACCTTGGATTGGCATTACCTATGAAGACCAAAAACTGAGTAATTATTATTATGGTGTCGACAATAATGAAGTTACCCCTGATAGAGCAGCCTACAGTACTGAAAGTTCATTTGAAATGCGTTACGGTATTGATATGAGTTATCGTGTTGCTCAACATCATTATTTCGGCTTTAACATGCAATATTCTGAGCTCGATTCAACCAAAATCAATAGCCCAATTGTTGTTGATAACGGCCAGTTTAGTAGCTTTGCTAGTTACCGCTATGAATTTAATGATTATCAAGATAATCCTTACGTGAACGGCAGTATCACTAAAGATTTAACAATGGGCGAATGGTATTGGCGTATCGCCGCAGGGCGCCACACTGAAACAACCTTCAATAAATTATTACGCTTTCAAGAGATGTTTAAACCCGAAGAGCGTGGCACGGGATTAGCCAGTGTATTTGTCGGTAAAAAAATAGCGGACAACTTTATGTGGTTACCCCTTGATGCCTATGTTACTGGTGGTTATATCAGACGATTTGAAAAAGACCTTCAAGATAACTTTAACGAGTATGTATTAGGCTTTAAAATATATTTTTCAAAATTCCCTTGGTCTGAAACCGTAAAAACCCGTATAGGCCTTGCTGAAGGTGTATCTTACGCAGCCAAAGTTCCCTTTGTTGAAGGTGAACATGTTGAAGAAAAAAATCGTTCAGCGTCAAAGTTCCTCAACTACTTAGACTGGAGTATTGATGTCAGTATTGGTGACGTATTTAAAGTGCCTAAATTAAAAGAATGTTATTTTGGATGGTCAGTGCATCACCGTTCAGGAATATTTGCTAGCTCTGATTTTTTTGGTAATGTGAATGGTGGTAGTAATGTCAATACTCTATACCTACAATGTCACAATAATGTTATGGGCAGTTGATCCCTAAAACAAAAAATTTGCCAATTAATATTATCTATATAAAACCATATGAAATTAATAAAAATCTTTACTTGCCTGTTAGTATTTGTTTCTTCTGCCCTATATGCCGAGAAAAACAGTGCAGATGAAACCAACGAGCTTATTCGTCCAAAAGCAGATGCCTTACAAAGTAAACTCAATTCAATGATGCAAAATACGGCATCATGGTTAGATAACATCAACTTTAATGATGAGCAAGTTGATGATGGAAAAAATAATGAGGCCTCTGCTTCTGGCTATTTACAATTATCTTGGATACCTCGCACAGCAGATTTAGACGATGTTGACGCCAAATTTAAAGTTTATTTTGATTTACCTAGGTGGAGCGACAAGCTTTCTTTGGTAATTGATAATGATGACGAAGATGAACTATTACTTGATTATGAAACCGATCACTCCCAAACAAACCAAGAGGGAATAAACGTTGCGATTCAATACATAAAACAATTTAACCAACAACGTCAAGTAAGAAACCGTATAGGGGTAAGCCGTAAGCAACTATACCTTAGAAGTGAAATGCAATTTAATTGGGAAATTAAAAAATTTGCCATACGTCTACAACCCCGTATCGACTATTTTTTACAAGATGGTTGGGGCCCCAGTGTAAAGGGTGTTGTTAATTACCCGCTTGATAATAGTTATATGTCTTTATCGGCAACTTGGCAAAAAATACAAAATGAGTCAAGATCCCGTCGAAAAGTTGGCTTTTTTCATATCAAGAATACAGGCCATAATCAACTTCTGGTAAGCGGTGTTCAATATAATAAAAGCATTGATAAATATGATGTTCCTAATGAAAATTACATAATATCAATGCGCCATAGAAACTTAATCTACAAATCATGGATGTATTTTGAGGTTGAGCCTTTTATTGAGTTTAACGAACTGAATGACTTTAGAAGAGAAGTAGGCATTGCGCTCAACTTAATCAGTTATTACGGTGATTAGTAAACAATTACAAGTGGGCACAATTATAAGCTTGGCCTAGAAAGGTCACTGAAGTACCAAAACCCATGTGATCTTCAATATAAAGCGTATCGGCACCTATTTCATTCGCTTGATTTTTCAAATCTATAATACTGGCAAGGGTAAGCTCTGGGTTTGATAAGAAAAAGAAGGTATACCAATGGCCTTCAGAGCCGACCAACTCTCCGATATAATGACAGTTTTTTACTTGCTCATAATTACTAATCACTTGAACATGTTTAGCACCATCGTTTATTTGATGAGTATCTAACAAGCGACATGATGACAGTGCTAAGCTGCTCAATAACAAGATTATTCTTTTTATATTTACTAAGCTCATAAGGCCCTATTCAAGTGAATTCTAATTAACTAGATTCTACCTTCCTAGCAATGTTAATCAAGCTTTAAAATTTACATTTCATTGTTTGAAAGTTAGCTAATAATGATCTTAGTAAACAATTATCACCAAATGAGATTAATAACATTCAGAACAAAATCACTTTAATACTCATGAGTTATGACAACGTCAAGATTGATTGTTTAAACGTACGCTGGTAAATTACAAACCATGAAAGAAACACTTGAAAAAAACACTTATCATCACGGAAATCTTCGAGAAACCTTACTCAACGTAGCTAGTAAAATGTTGCACGAGAGTGGAATTGAAGAAGTTTCATTACGCAAGTTAGCCGCCCGTGTAGGTGTTTCAAGAGCAGCCCCATACCATCATTTCAAAGATAAAAACGCCCTACTTTGCGCCATCGCAGAAAAAGGCTTCATTGAGCTACATAACATCAATAAAGCTCGCTTTAATGCTAAAGATACCTCAACAAAAATCAAGTTCTCTCTATTTATCCATGATTATGTAAATTTTGCAAAAAATAACTCCGAGCTATATGAATTAATGTTTGGCCGTACAATTTGGAAACAAGAGAACAGTACCCAAGAATTACGTGATACCGCCTACCCTTGTTTTGCATACCAGGTAGAAATGACTAGGGAGTGGCAAAGATTAAAGCTACTCAATTACGAGAGTAATATTGATGATGACGCATTAAGAGCATCGCAAGTTCTTTGGGGTACGGTTCATGGTATTGCCAAGCTACTTATTGATGGAATTTATACCGACTTATCTCATGTTGAAGAAATATGTGATTACGCTGTCGAAATGTTTTTAGCTCATTAACTCCCTTTTTATTAACATGACTTAACTTACTTTTTTTATTATCAACCCAATGGATCCCTTGTAACTTATCTTCATCAGTTTTTGGCTGTCGCTTGTTGACTAATAATTGACGCTTTTCTTCAAGTCTTCTGTTAACCATTTTAGTTATTTTAGATTTAATTATAAATAGCTAGTGGCAATTTAACTAACCCAAACTTTGCGTTAGTTATTTTAATAACTAGTATAAAAATGAAGTGTGTTATACACATGGGGAAGATATGACTAATACAACTCGATTTAATAAAAAAGCGATAACACTTGCTGTGCTTGCTTGTCTCAATCATCAAACGGTACTTGCTGAAGAAACAACAGTTAAAAAAGAGAAAATAAAGGCGCTTGAGATAATTGAAGTTACTGCGCAAAAACGTGTGCAAAACTTACAAAATGTACCTGCTTCATTAACAACAATGGATGGTAATAAATTAGCAGATACCGGTATTAGTCAAATGGAAGAAATGTCAGATTATGTACCTAACTTTACGGTAACAAAATCTGGTCAAGGTTTTAATATTTACATGCGAGGACTAGGCTCTGGTCCAAACCAAGGTTTTGAACAAACCGTTGGTACTTATGTAGATGGTATTTATCGAGGTCGAGCGGTATTAATGCGCAGCTCCTTTTTAGATGTTGATATGGTCGAGGTACTACGTGGTCCTCAAGGAACATTATTTGGCATGAATACCACTGCAGGGGCTCTTAACATCACCTCTAAAAATGCTACAGATGATTTTGAAGCCACATTTAAAGGCTATTATGTACCAGAATTTAATAAACAAGATCTAGAGTTTAGTGTTTCCGGTGGCTTAACTGATGACTTTCGAGCGCGTTTGGCGGTAAAAGCTGAAAATGATGATGGTTATATTGAAAATGTCATAACCGGTAATGACGAGCCTTCCAGAGAGAATATTGCCGCTCGTTTAACCCTTGACTGGGACATAACGGATAAATTAAATGCTAATTTAAAAATTCAACATGACAAAGATGAAGTCAGTGGCCGAAATGTTGTGGTGACAGTAGAGCCCTACCTAAAAGATGCAGACACACCAAAAACTGAAGCTTTACTAGCAAGTTTAGTTGAATATGACTTAGATTTTAAAACGGCTAATACTCTACCATCATTAGGAGAGCAACAATTTGAAGAATCAACAGCTGACCACTTAACGCTGAACATTTCATATGAGCTTGGCGATCATATGTTAAATTCTATCACTGGCTGGCAAAGTTATGATTTAGACGGCGCTAAAGATCAGGACAGTACACCTCGACCTTTAATATATTCTCCTGAATTCAATGAGAACTATGAGCAATTTAGCCAAGAATTACGCTTAACGTCACCCAGTGGCCAAACTTTTGATTATATTGTTGGTGCATATTTTCAAACATCCGAACTTGACTATACAGAAACATCATCCGTGTATCCTTTAGCAATAACAGGCTTTCGTGATTTCAAATCAAACAGTGACCTTTGGGCCGTATTTAGCCAATTAGATTTTAAAGTTACTGATAAATTTACCACCTCAATAGGAGCAAGGTATAGCGTTGAAGATAAAAAAGGTCAACGTTCTATGGTGATTATTGATCCAAAAACAGGTCAACGTATTCAAGAGTCTCCTTTAGTACGACCGCCAGCATTGATCCCTGCATTAAATGCTTTTGATTTACCGGGTATACCAGGTAATGTTTATGCATTAATGCTAGGTGATAAATTCCCCTATTTAGATCCATTACTGCTTGGCACCCCAACACAAAACATCCCGAATACCTTATATAACACCATTGATGAACATTCGTTAACGGGTGATCGTACAGAAAAAAGCTTTACCCCATCCCTGACATTAAGTTATCAACTATCTGATGATACAATGTTTTATGCCAAAAGTGCGAAAGGCTTCAAAGCAGGAGGTTTTGACGCTAGATCTAACTTAGGTGGCAACTTTGAATTTGAAGAAGAAGAAGTTATTTCATATGAATTAGGTACTAAACTAACACTTGATGAAGGAGCGGCAGAGCTAAACATTGCTATTTTTCAAATGCAATTTGATGATTTACAAACCTCTGTTTTTGATGGTCAGGTTGGCTTTAATGTTGAAAATGCCGGTAAAGCAACAACGTCAGGTATAGAGGTAGATGGACGATGGGCAGTTGCAGATGAGATTACTTTAGTCGGTGGTTTAGGGCTGCTTAATTTCGAATGGGATGAATTTAAAGGAGCAAAATGTTTTACCAGTAATGTTCTTGTTTCTGATAACGTAGACGAAACAGGTGTATCTTGTGATCTAACTGGTGAAACTAACGCCCTTGTGCCCGACCTTACCGCAAACATTGGCATTGAACATGCGACAATGATCTTTGGTGATTTTGAGTTAATTACTAATTTAGATATCAATCATAGATCTGAGTTTTATACCTCTACAGACCTTAATCCATTTACCATGCAAGATGCTTATACAAAAGTAAACCTGCGCATAGCGCTGGCATACGAAGAAACATGGCAAGTTGCTTTAGTTGGAAAAAATTTAACTGACGAAATTACTAAAAATTTCAGTTTTGACTTACCGTTTACTATAGGTGGGTATGCCAATATGGTTGAACCGGGCAGAAATATAGGTGTGCAGTTTAGTTACAACTTTTACTAAAATTTAATTATTGTTATCAACAAAGAGGTTTCAAAACATTTAATTAAATTCAGATGTTTTAAGCCTCTTTTAACTTTTCTTCAATCGCAGGTATCATCTCAAAGTGCTTTTTATTAATAATATGATAATACTTGGGTAATGCAAAAGTTGAGATTTGAAACTCTCGCTCAAGTTTTTTTGATAGTTAGCTTTTAAGCTTAATCTAGACTTTCAAGGTGCATTATCCTAGTATGGAATCATATTTATTTATAATAGTCATGTATTTATAAACGATGAGTAGTCAAACATTAATTCCAAACACTCCGACAACTATTGGTAGTTGGGCTTTACTTATTGCTAAAGCTATTGAAAGTTATGATGTTGATAGCCATCGTTTATTTTCACTTGCCAATATTGATTTATCTGCAATTCAAACGAACCCCGAAGTACGATTACCCGTTAAACAAATGGCAGTACTGTGGAAATTAGCCGTCAAAGAAAGTAAAGATGAATGTTTTTCCCTTCGACTCACCAAGTTTTTCCAACCCAATACCTACAGCGCAGTTGGTTTAGCCTTTGCTTCTAGCCGCAGTGTATTAGAGGGTCTTGAACACAGCATGCGATATTTCAGGATGACCACAGACGCTTCAATTCCTACCTTAGAAAAAAATGAAGATAGACTTACCTTAAATATTGATATTCCAGCAGAAAACGAGCCAGTAGCCGTTGAGGCTATTGAAGCTTTTATGTCGACATTAGTGTCTTTATCACGGGTAATGACAAGTGAGGACTTCTCGCCTTTACAAGTATGTTTCAAACACGACAAAGCTGCATTTACCACTGAGTTTGAGCGATTTTTTAACTGCCCTGTTTTGTTTAATCAACCCAATCATAAAATTTTGTGGTCGCTCACCGAGATACAGCAACCCCAAATGTTGGCCAACCCAGCTTTAGCGAGCACATTAGAAAGTTGGATTGATGAGCATTTACACCGCTTTAGCCAAGACCTTATTTCAACCAAAGTCAAAGCCTATATTCTTGATAATATTTTAAAAGGTGATATTGAACTTGAACAAATTGCTAATTCATTACATTTGGGGTTACGTACTCTACAGAGAAAGTTAAAAGCTGAAAGCAAAAGCTTTAATGAATTATTAGATGAATGTAGGCATCACATGGCCGTTAAGTTATTGTCTGAACAACGTGTACCACTAATAGAAATATCGTACATGTTGGGTTTTTCAGATCAAAGTGGTTTTACTCGAGCATTTCGTCGATGGACTAATAGCAGCCCAAAACATTATAGAGATCAGCACGGTCACAAATTATTGAAAGAATAATTCCTTAAAAGGACATAAAAAAACCGCTCATCAAGTAATGAAAAGCGGTTAATTTATTATTTAAAGGTGTACATTACACCATCAATTTTGTTTTACAATCCCAGGTAAAAACTGTTCTACACTACTCCATTGCCTTACCTCTTTATTAGGTAGATAAACTCTAAAGTTCAACCTAAAAATACCTTCTTTAGGTGTTGGTAGCCAGTTAGATTCATTGCCCTCTGGCGGCGTTGCTTGAATATATAAATCGAGTGAGCCATCATCATTGTATGTTAACCCTTTCGTGCTTTTACGAATAGAATAACGGTTAATGTCATTGCCGACTAATTGATAGTCATCGCCATACATGGTGATTGACCAAAAACCAAACTCTGCAGTTGTTGGTAATTCATCTTTTTCAAAATGAAGTTTGTATTGGCTTTTTCCGACTAAAGGTTCATTTTTGTTGTCTGAATAACTATGAAAGTAAACAGCCTCTTCTGGTGAGTGTACAAAAAGACCTTGAACTGCTCCTTCTGCTCTTGCAAAATAATCACTGCCATAACTGCCACCAACAAAATCAACATTCCATTTATTGTCTGATTGAGTACCACGAAACTTAACTTTCCACTTAATAATATCAATACCTGCTTGTATTGAACGTGCTAAACCACGTTGTATTGCAGGATCTAATGAATCAGGTTTAAAGGGTTGTTTGTCTGATAAACCAATATGCTTAAATGTATTTAATAATGCTCTGTCGTCACCTACAGGAGGGTTTTCTTTTAACAATTGAGCTGCATAGCTAAAATAAGCTAACTTACCTTTTTTCATAACTGTAGTGCTAAGTTGTGGCAAGTCATAACTGCGTTTTTCTTTTGCTAACCCCCACTGTGATAGAGGAACCGCATCAAAGCGTTGTTGATATGCCTTAATTAATTCAACATCAGCATCAGTTTCACTGTAAGTAGCAATTCTCAGTGCCACTAAAGCTGAGTTATTTGGCATTCTTAACTCGACAACACCTTCTGGTAATGAACCTTGCCAATTAGGACCAACTAAAGCGTAGTTTCCACCATCGCTTCCTGTTGCTCGTGTACCAATATAGTGTTGATTAACAATATATGCATCACCAATTTGCAACGAGTAATAACGGTCTTTGATAGGTGGAACGACTAAAATAGTTGGCTCTTGCTCTAAGTACACAGATAAACCTGAGTAAACAGTATCTCTGTTAGGAGTGTAAGGCATTTTATCATTAGAGGTTGCCAAATTACTTGAATGTCCCCACTGCCCAACTGGCGCACAAGGGCACTTATCTTTAATACGTTCAAGTAATTTTAAGTTCATGCGAATATCGCGTTGAATATCATGCATAACCATTGGCACAGTGAACATAAAAGCTTGAATACCCACACTGTAGGCCCACTCTTCTTTGGCTTTATTATCTGCTTCTTTCATCGCTTCAACAGATAAATTATTGTTAACTTTAAATGCTTTAAGCATGTTATTTGCAACAACATTATTGGATAAAGATAACGCACTAAGAAGTAAAGCTGCATTAACCCATGGCTTAACGTTAAAAGAAATTGCTTTTTTCATTTTATTGACCTCATACACTTAGGGTGAAATTACTGAAGTTAGTGTCTCACTCTTGCTCGTTTTAAACTGGGCACCAAGTGACAAATGTTGTGTTATTGATGACAAATTCGTAGTCTCAATAGGGGGTAGTTAGGGTGTAACAATATTGAACTGACTGTCTGGTTTATCAAACAACATGAAAAAGCTCACTAAATCGATAAGACTTCCCTCAACGGATAATTGATCTGAGAATAATGTCTCTTTCAATCCGGCTTTTCCAATGAGCATTTTAACAAATAACCCATGTGTTAATGATAACGTTGTATTTACAGGGGAGTTTTGTTCGTTGGAAAAATCACCGCTGGAGATTAATGAGTGATGTAATACTGAATTATTAACCGTTAATAAATAGCGCTTGTTGAGATCAGTAAAATTTATTATTACTAGATAGCTTTCATCGGCAGACTTTTCACTATTTAGCCTCACCGACATTGATTCAAAAAACTTATCAACGGGTGTGTTTATTAAAATGTCTTCCATGGTCGCCAAATCGATACCATTATTTGAAACTCCTTGCTCTAATTCTTGTGCACCTGTTAAGTAAAAGTTTCTCCAGGCGCCAGACTCGGCTTGGTAAGCGAGTTGTCGATACGTTTTAGCCAATAAAGATTTAGCACTTTCATTATCTTTATTGGCAAAAACTAAATGATTAAGCAACTCAGCTACCCAACGGTACTCGCCTTTTGTATATGATAATTCAGCATTAGCTAATACATTTTTTTCACCGCCCATTAAATCAATATAACGTACAGCGGATTGAGTTTGAGGAAGCGGCTCTAGATGCGCTGGGTTGGCGTCAAACCAGCCCATATAATATTGATAAACTGCTTTAGCATTATGACTTAAACTTCCATAATAACCTCGGTTTGCAAAGTATTTTGACAACGAATCAGGCAATGTTAATTGCTCTGCGATTTCATCTGAGGTTAAACCCTGATTTAACAAACGTACACTTTGATCATGTATATATTTATACAAATCTCTTTGGTTTGCCAAAAAGTTTTTTACTTCATCATTGCCCCAAATTGGCCAATGGTGACTACCAAAATAAATTTCTGCATGGTTAAACATCACCAATGCTTGATCTATTTTATTACTCCAATCTAAAGCATTACGAACTTGAGCACCACGTAAAGTATAAAGATTATGCATATTTCTAGACACTAATTCAGCACCGCAGAAAATTTTATATTGTGGTAGGTAAAAGGTTAATTCTGCGATTGACTCTGAGCCATTGGCATTTTGAAAAATAAAATCAATACCATCTATTTTTTTCTCTGTGCCATTATCAACAATGAGTTCTGTGGGGGGGATAATGCCAAAAGATCCAAATGCGGGTCCAGTACCGAGACCAGAGCCGATATGCCCCCTTGCATTTCTTGGTAAATTTTTGCCATACATATAAGATGAACGTCGTGCCATCGCAATGCCTGCAATAATATTTTCACTGGTCGCCGCTTCCATAAATCCTTCTGGCGCAATTATACGAATCCCCTGCTCTTTTACTTCTTCAGGAGTAATTATACCTAGTATCCCACCAAAATGATCCATATGGGCATGGGTGATAATAATGGCTTTAATGGGTTTTATGCCTAAATGTTGTTGTGCAAATTTTAAAGCAGCTTCAGCCGTTTCTTTGGCTGTTAATGGATCAACAATAATCCAACCAGTTTCACTTTCAATAATCGACATATTGGCAAAGTCGAAGCCTCTAACTTGATAAACGCCATCGCTAATTTTAAATAGTCCTCGAATGTTATTAAGCTTTTCTTGTCGCCATAAACTGGGATTGACAGTATTTGGCGCGGCTCCCTTGATAAAGTTATAGGCTTGGTTATCCCACACAACTTTTCCATTTTTATCAACAATAGGTATTAATGGAGCTTTGGCGATCAAACCTTTGTTGGCTTGCTCAAAATCTTGAGGATCTAAAAGCTTTAACTTTTCTTTAACCTTAGTATTAGCTTGCAAAGTAAATTGAGATACAACAAAGTCAGCCTGTTTAGCAACATTATCAAGAGTTGTTTTAGGTTGGCAAGCCGATATAAAAGCCAGCACAGCAAGAGAAATCATGCTCAAAAAAACTATTTTACCATTCATAAATATCATCAATTAGTCTATTCATTACCCAAGACTAGCGGATTATATAAAAAGAATACTGTCTTTAACTGACAACTATTGGGACATATACGACATTCGAGAAATACCTGATGCATAAGCTTTAAAAGTATTAGAGGTAAGGTCTAAATTGTTTGCAAAGATAATAACTTGTCATCTAGAGTTAGGATAAATATAAATTAGTAATTTAATCTTTAAAGGTAATTTATTCCTTTGTAATTGATTTAAATTTTGTTTTGTAAACAGGAGAGGAAAATGAGTAAAGAGTTAACCTTTAATACCTACAAAGAGTTTTACCATTATTATCTTAGTGAGCACAGTAATAATACTTGTCGAAACCTTCATTACATTGGCAGTTCTTTAGTAATAATAGTGTTAAGCATCAGCTTATATTTTGATTATTACATCTTGCTATGGAGCTTACCCGTTATCGGCTATGGTTTTGCTTGGCTAGGCCATTTTGTTTTTGAACACAATAAACCCGCCACCTTCAAATGGCCTTTTTGGAGTTTAGCTTCAGACTGGCTTATGTTATTTCAGTTTGTCACAAGAACTCTGCCCAAAGAACACTTTCATAAAAAATAATATAGAAATTAAGGCTTAACTTATGCAAAAAACTTTTGATTACATAATCATCGGTGCTGGTAGTGCGGGGTGTGTTATTGCCAGTAGGTTATCAGAAAACGCTACAGTAACAGTATGTCTATTAGAAGCAGGAAAGTCAGACAGTAATCTTTTTATTCAATGCCCTGCAGGATTTGCAGCCACGGTTCCGCAAGGTTTTTTTAGCTGGAATTATAAAACGGTTAAACAGCCTGGTTTAAATAATCGCCACGGTTTTCAACCCAGAGGTAAAACACTCGGTGGTAGCAGCTCAATAAACGCACAAGCTTATATTCGAGGCGCTAAAGAAGATTATGACCAATGGAGTCAATTAGGAAATCAAGGTTGGAGCTACGATGAGGTATTACCCTACTTTAAAAAAGCTGAACATAATGAAACTATTAATGACGATTACCATGGGCAAGATGGCCCTCTTAATGTAGCTGAATTAAGACAACCGAGCTCACTTAATGATAATTTTATCCAAGCCTGTATTGAACAAGGCATACCTGCAAATTCAGACCTTAATGGCGTTAAACAAAATGGCTGCCGATTAACTCAAGTAACTCAAATAAACGGCGAGCGTTGTAGTGCAGCGACAGCTTATCTTAGTAATGACGTTAAAAAACGTGAAAATCTTACTATTATTACTCAAGCACAAGTTGAAAAAATACTGCTGAAAGATAAATGTGCATGTGGCGTTATCTATTACAAAAGTAACCAATCAATAGAGTTATCTGCCAATAAAGAAGTTATTCTAAGTGCTGGAAGCTTTGGCTCTCCACAAATACTGCAACTATCTGGAATTGGTCCTAAAGAACACTTGGAAAGTCATGATATTGAAGTAAATCTTGAATTGCCAGGAGTTGGTTCAAATTTGCAAGATCACATTACTGTCGTACCTATTTACAGAACTCGCCACCATAAAGGGAGCTTCGGAATATCTTTCTTTGGTGGTTTAGATATCATCAAAGGAATATACCAGTGGCTCACTCGGCGTAAAGGCATAATCACCAGTAACTTTGCTGAGTCTTGCGCATTTTATAGTAGCGATAATATTCAAAATCCCCCGGATCTCCAATTTGAGTTTGTTGTTGGCTTAGTTGATGATCATAGTCGAAAACTTCACTTGGGCCATGGCTATAGTTTACACGCCACTTTATTACGGCCTAAAAGCCATGGCAGTGTTCGCCTTGCAAGTAAATATTTTACTGATTCGCCTTTAATAGACCCTAACTTTCTTAATGAACAAGAAGACGTGGATAAGCTCATTAAGGGATTACAAAAAGCACTAGATATCATGGAAAGTCGTGCATTTGATAAAGTCAAAGGAGAAATGCTACATCCCCTTGAACGAGATAATATAAAACAGCTAGAAAGTTACATTCGGGCTCAAGCTGATACTGAGTATCACCCAGTAGGTACATGTAAGATGGGCGTAAAGTCAGATAAAATGGCTGTTGTTGATCATCAACTTAAAGTTCATGGTATGCAAAACCTACGAGTAGTCGATGCTTCAATAATGCCTAATTTAGTTTCAGGTAATACCAATGCTCCAACTATAATGATTGCAGAAAAAGCTGCTGACATGATCATTAATGGAAACAAATAACCAAAGTTTGCAAATTAACCTAGCTATGGCATTATCAATACGGACTAGCCTTTACATTTAGCTAAATTATCATACCAACATGGCTGCTATGTTAAAATTTATCTCGACAATATTTGATCGTATCCTATTTACTGTAAGCTTTATTTTAGGCGTACAAGCCCCTGAGTTTATGCAACAGTATATTCAACGACTCTCTGGACATTTAGACGAAGCAAAATTTCAATTACAGCAATTTCAATCTATTGCTGACTTGCAGTTTAACGGTGATTTAACATTAATGCTTGAGCGGTATCAGAAAAATTCTGATACCGCAATTGTCGAAACTGGCAAGGTAATTAGCGCAATGGTTGAAAGAGTTAGTGGCTTTGAGTTTCAATTAAGTCAATTACAAACATCTGATTATACCAACCAGCTTTACTACTTTATTCATCAAATAGACATACCCATGGCAAAAGCAACACTTAATAACTTTCAATTAGCTGTGCCGTTAACTATTGGCGCGCTATCAACAGGAGTGACATTCGCTTTTATCATTCTGATACTGCAGTTATTTTTAACAACCATACTCAAAGGCACTTACAATAAGTTAACAGATAAATCTTCTAAAAAAATAATCTACCCAAGCAAAATAAAGAAACAAGCAGATATAAAAAAGGGCTCTGAAGTTGAGCCCGTTGATTCATAAGTTTTTAACATCAACACTAAGTTATGACTGAGACAAGGCTTGATTAAAACGCTCAAAACCTCTTTCTAAATCTTCAATCAAATCATCTACCCCTTCAAGACCTATATGCAAACGAATTAATGGATATTGGTATTGCCATTTTGTCGCACTTCGCAAAGATTGAACGTTTGAAATACCTAAAATTAAGCTTTCAAATCCGCCCCAAGAATAGCCCATTTTAAAATGAGACATGCCATCTAGTAAGGCATTAAGAGCTGCTTTATTACCTTTATTTAGTACAAAAGAGAATAAACCATTAGCGCCAGTAAAATCACGTTTAAAGAACTCATGCCCTGGGCATGTTTCAAACGCAGGGTGCAAAATTGTTTCAACTTCAGGTCGTTTCGCTAACCAGTTAGCCACCTTTAACGCACTTTGTTCATGTTGCTTTAACCTAACCCCAATTGTGCGAATGCCCCGAAGCGCTAAATAAAGATCATCTGGTGAAGTACACTGCCCCATTAAGTAGCTGTTATCTCTTAATTGTGGCCAGTATTCTTTTGTCGCAGTTGCTGTGCCTAACATAACGTCTGAGTGGCCAACAATATATTTAGTGGCCGCTTGTACTGAAATATCAACACCATAATCAAATGGATTAAAATTAATGCCCGCCCCCCAAGTATTATCAAGCATAACAATACAACCATGTTGATGTGCTACTTTTGCAATGGTAGGTACATCTTGAACTTCCATGGTAATTGAACCAGGAGACTCTAAAAAAATTATTCGAGTATTTGGCTTAATTAACGCTTCAATGCCCGCGCCTATCATAGGATCATAATAAGTAGTTTCGATGCCTAAATTAGCCAATATCATGTCGCAATAATCTCGAGTCGGCTCATAAGCACTGTCGAGCATTAAAATATGATCCCCTGATTTAACAAATGATAATATCGCATTAGTAATTGCAGCGGTACCAGAAGGATATAAAGCACAACCTTCTCCGCCTTCTAGTTCAGTCATCGCATCACTAAAAGCAAAAGAGGTTGTTGTGCCTCGTCTACCATACACCATGGTATTATTGTGTTTATTTAACAATGCTTGGTTCATTTCTTTTACTGTATTAAATACAACAGTAGAAGCACGAACAACAGCGGGGTTAACAACACCATTGGTGAACTGTGGCTTACGACCAGCAGTTACGATTTTAGTATCTTGGTTGGGGTCTTTCTTAGTCATTACTTTCCACTCATATTCAAAAAAAGTGTTAGTTACTTAAAAACAAAACACTTAAAAACAAAACACTTAAAAACAAAATCAATTAGGCATCTAGCCATCTATTTGTCATTTATAACCCGAAAGTAAACAGGGTGCACCTTTTATTTTTGTCTTTTATATAATCATACTGAACTATGAACTTAAAATTGAAGGTTTATCGATTTAAAGTTCAGCAGTTACAAATTGATAACAGATATTAACAAGCTACCTACAGACTTCAAATACCACTTCCTTTTAAACTAGCTTTATTGAGACAAGGAAGTCACCCGATACAAAAGCCAACAATAATTGTTGGCTTTTTTTTAGCTTAATAAATAACAATAAACAGACACTGAAACTATGATGAAAAAAGCGATTATTACAGTTAGCATTATCACAAGCCTATATTTACTCCAATGGCCTTATGCCTTTGCAAAAGGTTATACGATAAAGGATAGAAAAATTTGTACAGCGATTCTGGCAGGAGATGTTCCTTTTAGGTATACTGCTGGCGGTATCATGCGGGGAGAAAAGGCAAAAGGCTCTTTAAATTCAACTTGGTATGTCGACGGGCTAAAAAAGGGGATGTTGTTTAGCTTAAAGAAAAATTGTTTTAAATAAAGACAATAGATTAATTATCGAGAAAGGAACTCGTTAATATCCAAATAATGAAGTTTTATTAATGAAAGTAATTAACGTTGTTGTGTGCTTAGCTGTATTTTTAACAGCATGTGTTTCGAATGAAGAATGGCAAGCTCAATTTGAAGCAAAAGTTAAATCCCTTGCTAAAATTTGTGGCAAATATCGTCGAGTTGCTGCCAACGATGAAGCTCATATAGGTATGAGTGAAGCGTGTTTAATGAAAACCAAATATCAATATGCTCAAATTAATACTACAACAACTAGATATGGTACAAAAAAGAAGTTTGTTTACCTTTCAATTCAGGGCACATTTAGCAATACCGAATATGTTTATGTTGAAAATGGATTAGTCAAAGGTGTGTCTAAATCCTAATTAGACTGCGATAGACCAATTAAACGGTTCACTTATTCGGCTATTCAATTTATATAAAGTTCATCGTCAATCAACTTTATAAAGTCTTCTAAAATAAATCTAATTGTTTATCGACAATTTTTTCAAAACTAGTGCCTATGAAAGGTAGAATATCATTCGCAACAGCTTTTAATTGGCTATCTACATAAAAATCATAATCTAAAGAAGAATTTACATATTCCTTAGTTTGAGGGCCATTTACAGTAATTAAGTATTCCACCCAGCCCTTATTTTGATATCTCAAAGGCTTATTTAACTGTTCATTTTTAGTATCTGCCATGCGTGCAGCTTTAACATGAGGAGGTACATTTTTAACGTAATCTTTTAACCGACGTCTAATACGCTTTCTATACACAAGTAACTCATCAAATTCACCAATTAAGGTTTTACTGACAATCTCTAAAATGTAGTTTTCTACTGCCTCATTATTAAAAACTCGTCGATATAACTCTTGTTGAAAATCTTTACTGAGCTGTGTCCAATCACTTCGAACAGTTTCCATGCCTTTAAAAACAAGCTCAAGTTTATTATTTGAACAGACAGTGCCCGCATAACGTTTTTTTGTACCAATAGATTGACCACTATCGATATTCTGTCCTCTGACCGTTGGCATTAAAAAACGAGTGAAATGAGTTTCAAATTCGATTTCTAAATAATTTTTTAGATTAAAATCATCTTTTATAACTTGTTGCCATTTGTCATTAATAAGCCTTTGTAATATTTTTCCTAATTGATTACATTCAGTCGTAGTTTTATCTTGACCAACATGAACAAAAATTGAATCTGTATCACCATAAATAACTTGATAACCTTGTTTCTCAATCCAATGTTTAGTGGTTTTTAATAATTCATGACTACGTTTGGTGATAGAGCCTGATAAGCGGGGATCATAAAAACGACATCCCGTAGAGCCAAGTACACCATAAAAGCTGTTCATGATGATTTTTATGGCTTGTGATAAAGCCGCATTTTTATCTACTTTAGCTTTATCCCGTTCGGCCCATAATCCTTCAATAATATCAGGTAAAAAGTGATGTTCTTTAGAAAAGTATGCCCCATCAAATCCCTTTATTTTTTGGTTTTTATCTTCAGTTCTTAAACCTTCAATCAAGCCCATAGGATCAACTTTAAAGGTACGAATGATACTTGGATACAAGCTTTTAAAATCGAGTACTAATACATTTTCATAAAGCCCTGGGATTGAGTCCATCACAAAACCACCGGGTGAAATGAGGTCTGAAGCACCATCGCCCATGTTAGGAGCAACATAACCACTGCGATGTAATTTAGGCAAGTAAAGGTTGGTAAATGCTGCAACAGAGCCGCCCATACGATCTATCGTCAACCCTGTTAACTGAGCCCTTAACATAGCGAATTCTAATAACTGTGTTTTTTCAAAGATCAGCCATACCAAACGACAATCTTCAATATTATAAGCTGCTAGAGCTGTTTTATTATGAATGAAATTGTTGGTGATTTCTTCTACGCGATTTTCGACATCATCAACTTTTTTTCCTATACCCAACAATGTATTGGCAACATTATCTAAGGAAAAACTCGGAAAGCTATAAGTAGCCGTTTTAAGTAAATCGATACCATCTAGTACTACCCGGCCAGCGATTTCTATATAACTTTGTTCAGTATTTTTATTTTTACGCCAATACGGTGCGCT
>Ga0209707_1000040_pt1 | contig 84068 bp, 55 predicted proteins | sample EN4Hudsemesocosm_FD_184630 | JGI IMG/M metagenome (GOLD analysis project Ga0209707, IMG submission 184630) | Methane-oxidizing microbial communities from mesocosms in the Hudson Canyon - EN4B Hudson Canyon (SPAdes) (version 2) | ecosystem: Environmental > Aquatic > Marine > Cold seeps | place... | reverse complement strand
GTTACTTGTAGTTGGGCGGCCCGCAGCGGCTTGAGATGCTGATTACCCATAAGCGAATTAGCCCTTGCGGCCACCAATCAAAGAATAACAAAATCAATGATTTATAATTTTGTTATTCAAGAGTTTCAGTCAACTAAACTAAATCCTGGTCACGTCATACCAGCAGGGATCGCTGGTATCCAGTGTATAGGGATGTACGACCTGAATCATTAGCATAGACTTGTTTGTATAGTCATCCCACCCTTGGATTCTGGATCTCGGCACCAATCTGTCTAGAACAGATTTGCATTGACCCAAAGAGCATTATGCAGGATAGCAAAATGTGAACCCCTGCCGAGATGACGGATAACAGCTAAGTCAGTGATAGTGTTAAATAGCTGAAACTCGTACGTAATCAGCACCTTAAGACGCTACGGGGGCACCCAACTACAAGTAACAAGAAAAACCAAGGTAAACGTCATACTGGCAGGGAACGCCAGTATCTAGAACACAAGGATGTGCTTCAATCATTTCACGATGATCGTTGTTAACATCCTTGTCACTGGATCTCGGCATCCCTGCCAAGATGACGGCTTTAGGCAGGGTAGAGAAAACAATAAATAAATATAACCTTTGTTACTTAGTAGGAAACTTTAAGCCCCTGCAACACCATCCATTAGTCATATATAAATATGGTTCTGAACTAACCACAGGTTGCTTCCACTCTGTCTCACAAGACACGGCGTCAATATATCCGTGTAGCCTTGGCGACAGCATCCCTGCTGTCAACAGTCTTGAGAAACAAAGTGAAAACAACTTAAAACCTGTGGTTTGTTAATACGCATGTATATAAAAAACAATACGACTATAAACAAACAACCGCTTAAGAATTTATAAAATTGCTTCTATTGTATTTTTCAAAACTGTTGTCAGCAGAGCTGATAAAAGCGCTTTGCAATATCTACATTCCCACCATATTGAGCACCAGATACTGTCGCTAAGGCCTCATTAATTTATTCATAACAAATGCCTTAAAAGCAGGATGGAAGCAAGCTGTAGTTTGTATATAGCCATCTAAAATTATTTCAACCTTATCACTTCGTTTCATATTATTTTCTAAAACTTCATCACACTTGTTTCAAAAACCCATCACATTTCTTTCAATAATATCCCCCTGTTACTTTGCATTATTCAAATTGTGACTTATCAAGCAAAAAAAGAATAGTTTAGTACCTAGAATGCGGCTAAACCAGAATGCAAATAAGCCCTTTGTTTTTAGTTAATCAATGCTTCCTATTTTTCATTCTATTTTCAAATAAACAAATTATAAATAAGGAGCCTCTTAAAAAAGCAATTGATCTATCAATTTAACGTAAAGCCATAACTAATAAAAATAATGATGGGGAATTATGAAAAATAAAACTGAACTTTTTTTAAAGTTAATCCAAAACCATTACCTAGATTAGGCTAGAAAACATTGGAGCAATAAAATGAAAAATAAAAAACATAGTAGAAACCTACTAAGAAAAATATTAGTACTCTATTTACTATTACCAACCATAGGTGGAACTTCGGTTTACGCTGCCGAACAATGTGATCCCAATACACCAGGTGCCAATGTCATTATTGGTACAGAAGGAAATGATGTGTTACGTGGCACATCTGGAAACGATATTATCCTTGGAAAAGGCGGAAATGATAAACTTTATGGTCTGGATGGTATGGACTGTATTGATGGCGGATCTGGTAACGATTATATATACGGCGGGAAAAAAAATGACCGTTTATATGGTGGTAAAGGGAATGATGTTCTAAAAGGTAATCGTGATAACGACCTTCTGGATGGCGGCCCAGGCAAAGACAGATTAAACGGTGGTCGTGGTAAAGATACATGCTATCTAGAGCAATCTGAAAGAAAAAGATCTTGTGAAACCATTAAAACAGGAGGGACTGTTACACCGCCTCCCCCTCCAATAAAACCGCCAGTGCAACCTCCAGTTGTTAAACCACCTGTTTTAGGTAATCAGGCTTTAGGTAAAGCGACTCGCCAATCAAGTACTGGTTATGGTGGGTCTTCCAGCCGAGCAGTGGATGGCAATACAAATGGTAAATACTTTAGTAAATCAACCACTCATACATCTAATCAAATCACACCTTTCTGGGAAGTTGATTTAGATTCTAGTAAACAAGTGGGAACGGTTAAAGTTTTCAATCGTACAGATTGTTGTACTGATCGTTTAAACAACTTTTTTCTACTTATCTCAGAAAAACCCTTTGGCTCACGCTCACTGGCTGAATTACTGGCTGATAATACTGTTTTTAAAACTCTAGAAGCTGGTGCTGCTTCTGCTGTAACTCAAATTACAGCAAATACAAAAGGTCGCTATGTCCGTATCCAGCTTAATGGAAAAGGTTACCTTTCTTTAGCTGAAGTTGAAGTATTTTCAGGTCCTCCTGTGAAGCCACCTGTTGTTAAGCCACCAGTGAAACCACCAGTCGTTAAACCACCTGTAAAACCACCCGTTGTTAAGCCACCTGTGAAACCACCGGTCGTTAAACCACCTGTGAAACCTCCAGTTGTTAAGCCACCGGTGAAACCACCAGTCGTCAAACCACCTGTAAAACCTCCAGTCGTTAAGCCACCTGTTGAGGGTAATCGTGCACTTAAAAAACCAACTGTACAATCAAGTACATATGCTGGTTCAGCCGTTTCAAGCCGTGCAGTCGATGGTAATACAGATGGTAATTTCAATAAAAAATCTGTCGCTCATACAAATAAAGAAAACGATCCTTTCTGGCAAGTTGATCTAGGATCAATTCAACCTGTAGGGGAAATTAAAGTTTTCAATCGTACAGATTGTTGTTCAGATCGTTTAAAAAATTATTATGTATTTGTATCTGATACCCCATTTGGTTCACGTTCATTAAAAGAGTTATTAGCTGATAAATCTGTTTTTAATTCCTTGCAAAAAGGAATTGCACCAGATGAAGGCCGTATAATGACAAAAACAAGTGGACGCTACATCAGGGTTCAAATGTCAGGACAAGTGACTCTTCAATTAGCAGAAGTCGAAGTGTATCAAGTAAGCTCTGTACCAAACAAAGCCCCTGTATTGACAGTCCCTGGTTCTCTTTCTACCGAAGCAGGTTTTCCATTAAACTTCACTATTCGTGCAACTGATACAAACGTGGGAGACTTACTCACTCTTAGTGCAGCCAGTTTGCCATTTGGTGCAATTTTTACTGATAACAATAATGGAACAGCATCATTTAGATGGACTCCACAAGAGCGCAATATAGGCACTTATACTTTTGAGTTTACTGCTAAAGATGATGGTATACCTGAGCTTAGCGATAAAAAGACCTTGACACTGACTGTTAAACCTAAAAACGTCAATGCTGGATCTCTCGCTAATCTAACAAAAATGACACCGGAGGAAACTTTAAGAAAAGCGGCTATGTTAATGGCTGGTCGTCTACCAACTCAGGCAGAATATGCGCAAGCTTCAACTGAAGCAGGTTTGTTTAATGCTATTGCAAATCTTATGGATGGTGATACTTTTGCAGAATTCATTGAAGATGCTGCAAATAGAAACTTCCTGACTGCTGGTGTTCCCAACCCTGAAAAGTTAGAGGCTGATTTCCCAAAACTTAAAACTTTACGTACCAAAAATAAAAACGAATATAACGCTACTATTAAAGATTTACGTCAAGAACCGTTAGCGCTATTACGTTATATTGCTGAAAATGATATTTCTTATAAAGAAGTATTAACAGCAAACTATACAATGGTGACTCAACGCCTGAATGATGTATATCAAGGTAATCTTTTATCTGGCTTTAATACGGGGAATAAATGGGCTAAGGCAACTTTACCCTCAATATCTCAAAGTAGAAACGGTCTAACTAACAAGCAATATCCTCATGCAGGTGTACTAACAACACCTTCCTGGTTATCACGCTTTCCAACGACTGGATCTAACCGTAACCGTCATCGCTCAAAAATGCTGTACATTCAATTCCTAGGTTTTGATATTGAAAGTCTTGGTCTAAGACCTCAAGTAGGTCAGCCTAGTAGCAAAACATTAGTGCCAGTAATGGAAGACCCTGGTTGTCTGCTATGTCATGTACCTATGGACCCTGTTGCGGGTGCCTTTGGTAACTGGGGAGATAATGGTCAGTTCTGGCAAGAAAGTGGAACAGATGCATTAGATAGTGAGTATAAGAGCAATAGCTATTACACAAGGGCTGATAACACGCCTTGGTACATGGCTGGTGATACTTGGTATCAAGATGGCTTATTACCTGGTTTTGAAGGCAAAGATATGCCTGGTGGCTACGGACCTTTTGACCAAAATAACGTTGGTAGTACCAATGGCAATGGTGGTCAGGAGCGGTTGCAGTGGTTAGCAAAAGAAGTTGTTGAAGATCCTCGTTTTGCAAAGGCAGCTGCACGCTTTTGGTTCTTCGGTATCTTTGGACGTGAACCTCTTTTTGAACCACAGGATGCTACTGGAAAAAGTTTTGCAGATGATATAGCTAAATATCGTACTGAAGATAGAGCACTAACAGAGGCCGCAAAAGTATTTACGGATTCTGGTTACATCGTGCGTGATCTATTATCAGCATTATTAACTAGCGACTTATATAGAGCTGAATCAACACCTGTAACACTTAACTCTCAACAAACTGTTGAGTTTGACCATGTTGGTAAAGGTCGTCCTTCTAGCACTCTTGCCATGAATGCTAAGAGTATGGCAATTGTTAACGAACCCCTATTCACTGATATCTACACTGGACCTGGTCTAGTATTTGGTGGCTTTGATGGTGGTACAACAACAAGTATGGGTCTTTCATCAATCACTACAACCTCATTAAACGCACTAGAAAATGCAATGAAAGTATTACTTTGTGATAAAGGAATACTTAGATCAGACCGTCAATTGCCGCAGCAATCACGGTTATTGATGACTTTTGCCGATGACAGTGTCATTCCTAATGCGAACGGTGAAGCTAGTATCAAACAAAATATCCAGTATTTATTCAAAAGGTTTCTGGGTGATGATCTAGCTATAAATGATCCAGAGATTGGAAGAGCTTACAGTTTATTTCAGGATGTCTATAACAACAAGCAGCCAAATTCAACCAACTTAACTGTGCAGTGTGAAGCGGGTAATGCTAACAGTGCTGGTATGCGTGCCTGGAATGCTGTTCTGGCCTATTTGATAACTGACTTTCGCTTCTTAAGCGAATAATAATAATTATTAATCGTCCCTTGAGTATTTGCAGTATAAAAATTAGCTATAACCTTTACTGGTAGGCATTTTTTACTACAAGCACTTATAGGGCGGTTAATACTTTAAGGAGAATTTTAAAATGAAACGTCGTGATTTTATGAAAATAGCTGGAGGGGCAGGACTAGCAACTGTACTTCCTGGAATAATAATGCCTCAACAAGCATTAGCCGCGGGTCCATTTAATGGCCCTATTTTACTCACAATATTTGCTGGAGGAGGATGGGATCATAGCTCCTTTAGTGATCCACGAAATAATACAAGTATTAACCATTGGGCGCGAAATAAGAGTGCGGGGACAGAGGGTAACCTCAGCTATGCTCCTATGGGAGAAAATGCTGAATTTTTCAGAAAATATGCCAATGACATGCTGGTATTCAACGGACTCAACTTACGTAGTGGCGGCCATAAAGGAGCCAGTAGAGCGCAAAGTACAGGAGCGTTATCTGGTTTACCTATGTCGAATGCATTATATGCTGCTATTAAAGGTAAAGAGCTGCCTCTCCCATGGTTACTATCTCGTACAGATAGACATACTGAGGGAATTCAGCCCTTTACCCCTTTACCATCGACCAAAGATTTACAAAAGCTGGTTTCTGACAATAAACGTGATGACAAAAGTGTATACTTTCGTAATACTGACATGGACATTATTAATCGTTACCGATTAGATCGCATACAGGCATTACAAGCAGAGCAAAGCAATCTGCCTTACACTAACAGGAAGCTCGAGGAGATGTATAAAGCCAGAAAGAATGGCAATTTACTCTCTAACCTTGCAAAATCTTCGTTTGTGATGGATACAGTGGATCTTAAGGGGCAGAACCATCGCTTGATTGAACCGTTGAACCGTATTTTACTGGCGTCACAGGCAGGCTTAAGTGCCACCAGTAGTATACGCACCACTCATAATTATGATTCACACAGGAATCATGATCAAAATCATGAAGCGGGCTTGACACACTTGACACGCGCTTTGGATTACGTCTGGGAAAAAGCGACTGCAATGGGTATTGAAAGTCGCCTTGTTGTACATGTCAACTCAGATGTTGGTCGCAGACCAAGCTATAATGGAAAGAATGGTAAAGATCATTCTAGTATTGGTAGTTCTTTTATTATGATGAAGAACCAAAGCTGGACGGGAAGAGTGGTTGGTATGTCAGGGCCTCAGCATCAGGCAGTGAAAATCAACCCTATTTCTTTACAGGAAGATCCAAACGGCATTTATTTGACAACGGCTCATGTGCACCATACCTTACGTGAAATATTAGGTATAGAAAATGAGTCATTATCAAAAAGGTTCTCTTTAAATGGTCCTTCTTTGGGTTTACTAAGTTCAAATGCATCAAGCCCAGTTAAAGCGTAAAGAGCAATATTAATAGAGTGTCATACGACATTTAACCAAAAAACTACCCACATTATCCTGTGGGTAGTTTGTTTAGGTTCTTAAAGATCAAAAAATTAGGACTCAACCTTGAGACAATGTTTCAGCCAAAAGTGTTCAGTCGTAATTCCCCCTCCAAAAGATAAACATATCAATCTCAACAACAAAGTTTTGCAGTTGCCTTGTATAAATTAATTATGCGTAATTCCACTGCTATCATTCTTCAGTCAATCCATGAAAATAAATGGTCGCACCAATAACTGCTGCAGGTGCAACAAAAAGGTTTAGCACTGGAATCGACAGACCAAGAACAGTTAACCCACCAAAACTCAACACCCCAAATCGCCTGGTTTTTGCCTGTTCTTTTTGATCAGCAAACAGCAAACCTTTATTTTCCAGAGGATAGGCCATATATTCCAGCCCCATTCCCCAGGCACCAAACAATGCCCATAAAAATGGAGCAATTAAATTAATCCCAGGGATAACAAATAAGATCAATAAAGGTAACATTCGACTGACTAAATAACCCATACGTTTTAACTCAGCCAAAATAACTTGAGTGGTCGCCTGTTCTTCAATAGTACTTGGCTCTCCAGAAATAACTTCTAAAGTTTTGACTGCTAACTGACTATAAAATGGTGAGGCAATTAAATTAGCCAGGATTGTAAAGGTAAAAAAACCAACTACAGAGAAGCTGATAAAAAATAATGGCCAAATCAACCACTCCAACCAGGATAACCAGGTCGGAATAAACTGGGCAATTAAATCTGCAATATACAAATACCCTAAAGTGCCTGCAATACTGTACAGAATGACATTAATAACTATCGGTATAATTAAAAACTTGCGTAATTCTTTTCTGCCTAATAACTTTAAGCCTTGCATCAGACAACTAACGGCATAAACGGGGCTATTGCCTTTTTCTTTTAACTCATTCATATTAAATTCCTTACTCCATTTTTTACTGGCTCTAGAACCACGCCTTTCTCTGTCACAATTGCTGTTATTAAACTTGCGGGTGTGACATCAAAAACCGGATTCCATGCACTCACTATTGATTCATCATTGATATAACAATCAGCCAAAAGTTCATTCTGATTGCGCTGTTCTATTTCTATCTCATCACCCGATTGCATTGAAAAATCAATGGTTGAAACAGGTGCAACAACCATCATTTTAACGCCATGTTGTTTTGCTAATACCGCTAAAGAATAAGTACCAATTTTATTGGCTACGTCTCCATTTTCCGCAATTCTATCTGCGCCAACAATGATCCAGTCTAACTTACCCGATTTCATTAACCAGGCCGCAGCTGAATCGGCAATCAATGTTGCGGGGATATTATCTTGTGCTAATTCCCAAACCGTTAACCGTGCACCTTGCAACCAGGGTCTGGTTTCTCCTGCATAAACTTTAGTTAACTGACGTTGAGCTAAACTCCTGATAACACCTAATGCTGTACCATACCCTCCTGTTGCTAAAGCGCCTGCATTGCAATGCGTCATTACAGCTTTGCCATCCCCAATCAAGTCAGCACCTAATTCACCCATCGTTTGATTGGCTTTGATATCATCTGTATGAATTTGAACTGCCGCGTGTTTAATTGCCTGAACTGGATCTGCTGTTGGTTTTTCTAAAATCAACTGCATTTGATCCAATGCCCAAAATAAATTAACAGCCGTAGGGCGTGAGCAGGCAAGTTGTTGAATATCACCTGCCACTTTACTTTCCCAATCTGTTTCTGAAGCAGAATAATATTGCATAACTGATAATACAACACCATAGGCGGCGGCAATACCAATAGCGGGAGCCCCTCTAACTCGCATGGTTCTAATGGCTTTAGCCACACTGAGTGCGTCAGTATATTCATCAAATCGAATTGTTTCGGGTAAAACACGTTGATCTAAAACTTTTAAACTATTCCCTGTCCATTCCAGGGCATGAACCTTTAGTTCATTATTCACATTCATTATTTATCACACATCATTATTTATAGTTATAATTCTAACTATTTATTACTAGTCATAGCGGACTGAAGTCTGCTCTACATTATTATTACGCCATCAATCAGGAATATTTAAATGAAAGTTGACCTAATCATTGAAGCACGCTGGATTATACCTGTTGAAGCTGATTCAGTAACCTATGAAAACCATGCTTTAGTCATTAGTGATGGAATAATTATCGATTTAATTCCCTGGGAACAAGCCGAACAGAAATATCAGGCAAATTCAGTTGAAAAACTGCATGACCATACCCTGATACCAGGATTAATTAATAGCCATACTCATGCCAGTATGTCTTTAATGCGTGGCATAGCAGATGACCTGCCTTTAATGGACTGGCTACAAAATCATATCTGGCCATTAGAGCAAAAATGGATGAGTGAAGCATTTGTTAGAGATGGCACTGATCTGGCAATTGCAGAAATGATTCGGGGGGGCACAACCTGTTTCAATGATATGTATTTCTTTCCTGATGTTACTGCACATCAAGCCATTTATCACGGTATTCGAGCCAGTGTCGGGTTAATTCTGATTGATTTTCCAACGGTATGGGCGGATAACAGTGAAACCTATATAGAAAAAGGCTTGGCAGTACACGACCAACATCGTCACCACCCCTTAATCAGCACTCCTTTTGCTCCACATGCACCTTATACCGTTTCTGATGAGCCACTCACAAAAGCACGTACTTTTGCTGATGAACTGGAATTACAAATACATATGCATCTGCATGAAACCTTGCATGAAGTTGAAGAACAGCAACAAAAAACTAATCAAACCCCCATTCAGCGCCTACATGAACTAGGATTACTTAGCCCTTCCTTTATGGCAGTTCATATGACCCAGTTGACTGATGAAGATATTGCTCTGGTCGCTGAGACAGGTGCTCATATTATTCATTGCCCTGAATCTAACCTCAAGCTGGCCAGTGGGTTTTGTCCCGTTTCCAAATGTATAAAAGCCGGTATCAATGTTGCATTAGGGACTGATGGTGCTGCCAGCAATAATGATCTGGATATGTTTGGGGAAATGCGGACAGCTGCCTTATTAGCAAAAGGTGTCTCTGGTGATGCAAGCGCTGTTCCCGCCATTACGGCCTTAAAAATGGCAACCATTAATGGTGCCAAAGCATTAGGGATAGAAGATAGAACGGGCTCTTTATCTATTGGAAAAGCTGCCGATGTTATTGCAATTAACCTGGAACAGCTAGAAACCCAACCTTTATACGACCCTGTTTCTCAAATTGTTTATGCAGCCAGTCGCCAACAAGTAACTGACGTTTGGGTGGCTGGAAAACAATTATTAAAACAGCGTGAGTTAACCACCATCAACATTGATGAGTTGAATATAAAAATTGCTGAATGGCAACAGCGACTGAAAACCATGTCTTGAAGCTACATGTTTGTATTTAAAATTACCGATTACTGTAGAGCGGACTTAAAGTCCGCCCTACAAAGTACTTGCCCATCAACAATCTAAAATTGATCTACATCATCTTTTAAATTGGGCCATTTAGTAAAAGCTAAAGCCCAGATCATAATAATGTTAATCACTGGAAATAAAAGGAAAAAAACCAGCTTCCTATCAAAACCCGCTTTATCTAAAATTATTGAGCCTAGCCATAGGGTAAATGCAATAAAAAATGGCAATAAAAACAAGAATAACATTTCCATAATTATTGCTCCTCTGTTTCTTTATGATTAGGCCACGGTAATAAAGCCAGTTGTAAAAATATCAACAATAAGCCAACCCCGGGTAAGAAAACCATAGTGCTCCAGAATGGGTTTAATCCAGCTTTTTTGTATATAACGGCAATGGGGATTAAGATCATTAATCCAGTGATAACAATTTGAAAAAATTCAGGGAACATTAACATGCTGATTCCTATGTAAAGACCTATTTGAATAGACAATAAATACTTAGAAAAAGTTTATATTATTTTATTATTTAACATGGCTATATACAAACCACAGGTTGCTTCCATCCTGCCTCGCAAGACACGGCGTGGATACATCCATGTAACCTTGGCGACAGCATCCCTGCTGTTTGATGAGAAGCATATTGTTTAATAACACTTTACCGGATTAATTAATGCTAACTGAACAAGATATAAAACAGTCGCGGCCTATAGGCCCCTCCTTGTAAACAAATACCTTTCCCCTCCCAATTACTTTTTAAGCTGTAGTTTGTAAATAGCCATGTTAATTTATAAATATATACCATTAATCCCCTAAAAACTCGCCTTTTTGATGTTGCCACATTTGATAATATCGGCCTTGTTTTGACAACAATTGTTGATGCGTTCCCTGCTCAATAATTTTGCCCTGCTCCAATACCACAATTCTATCCATCCGTAAAATTGTTGATAATCGATGCGCTATCACTATGGCCGTTTTATTTTTAAGCAAATCAAAAATTGCGATTTGCGTTTGTTGCTCAGTAAGTGAATCTAAAGCACTGGTTGCTTCATCCAATACTACAATAGGTGCCTTTTCTAAAAAAGCTCTGGCAATAGCAATACGTTGTTTTTCTCCTCCTGATAATTTAACCCCCCTTTCACCCACCTTGGTATCAAACTGTTGCGGCAATTGTTGAATAAACTCTAATGCCTGAGCTTTTTCTGCAACCCGCTGTAACTCATGATCTGAAATATCTGCTCCCATGGTGATATTGTCTCGTACCGAGCGATGGAATAATTCGGGTTGTTGAGGGACTAGAGAAATTTGCTGACGTAGTGAAGCCAAAGTAAAATCACGGCTTTTGATACCATCAAACAAAATTTCACCATTTTGTTGCTCAATAAAGCGAAATAACAATTTCGTTAATGAAGTTTTTCCTGAGCCTGATTGCCCCACCAAGGCAATTTTTTCACCCGCCTTGATCTGCAAAGAAAAATTATTAAACAACTGTCGATGACTATCGTAGCTAAATTCAAGTTGCTTAAAGCTTACTGCCCCTTTTATTATTTTGTATGCTTTTGCATGAGGGTGATCAATTTCCAATTCGGTGTTTTTGAATACTTCAGTCATTTCTGAAGCATCAGCCAATGCAGTAAAAAAGTTCCTTAAATTGCGACCAAACTCCCACAACCTTTGGATCAACATGATTAAGATAGATTGAAATAAAACAAATTCGCCAATTTCAAAATTTCCCAATTTCCATTTACCTATCATTAAATACATCAATAATAATTCAATAGCAAAAACCATCAGCCCTTGTACGGCAAATGAGATAAACATTAATATCCATGCCACCTTTTTACGACGATAAACCAGGTCAGAAGATTGATCTACCCTTTGCTGCTCCTTGTCCTCCATAACAAAGCTTTTAACGATAAAAATATTGCTAATGGCATCAGAATAAACACCGCCTACTTTAGAATCTGCAGTGGCAACGGCTTCATCAAATTTTAGCTTCCACAGAGAAAAGACAATATTCCAGCTTAGATAGATAACCACCCAGATAAGAAAGTAAAGTGCAAAATCTGGCTGTTGCTGATAAAAAAGAATAAAAGCGATGACTATTGCCAGAATATTTTGAAATAGATGGAATAAACACCAATCCATAATGATCTCAAAAGACCTAGAAAAGCGATTGGCTTGCTTGATCAAGCTGCCTGAAAAACTATTTTCAAAGAAAATGTATTTTTGTTTTTTTAATACATCAAAACAACGTTTTTCTAATAAATTAACACCGCCACCATCAACAGGAATAATCCCTATTTCCAGAATCCGCCACGACAACCAGACCCCAGCATAAAGTATTGCGACCATCAACAGATTATCTAGCAACATTGTTAAAGTCGCTTCGGAATATTCTTGTGCCAGACCATTTGCAATATTCTTGTATAACACAGGGACATAAAAATCAAAGGCTGTAGCACCTGTCAGTCCGATAATACAGAGCAGGAAATACCATTTCTTTTGCCAGACGACACGACTGTATTCTTTAAAAATTATGCGCATTATTGTTTGTTTCGGGTGAATTTATAGGATGTCACAAGCTATTTTCTACATCCTGCACATGCAAGGTGGTTTTTATCACCGTATCAGGGTTTAAGCTGATTGACTCTATTCCCAATTCTACCAAAAATTCAGCCATTTCTGGATAATCAGAAGGAGCTTGTCCACAAATACCTGAATGACAAGCGTTTCGTTTTGCACCAGCAACAGCCATACGGATAATTTCTTTTACTCCCTCATCGCGCTCATCAAAATCAAAGGCAACTATTTCAGAGTCTCTATCCACACCTAAGGTTAACTGGGTTAAATCATTAGAACCAATGGAAAAGCCATCAAATAGTTTTGCAAAGGCATCGATTTGAATGACGTTATTGGGGATTTCACACATAACATAAATTTTAAGGCCATTATCACCCTGTTTCAGACCAAAATCTGCCATCTTCTGTAATACTTTTTTACCTTCCTCTACTGTGCGGCAAAAAGGGATCATTAGAATAACGTTTGTTAATCCCATTTCGTCACGCACGCGTTTCATTGCTTTACATTCTAATTCAAAACCTTCCTGATAGGCAGGGTGCGTGTATCTAGAAGCCCCTCTAAACCCTATCATTGGGTTTTCTTCATCAGGCTCGAAAGCTTGGCCTCCTAACAAAGAGGCATATTCATTACTTTTAAAATCGGACATCCGAACAACAACTGGCTTCGGATAAAAAGCAGCAGCAATGGTAGCAACCCCCTCAGATAATCGCTGTATAAAATATTCATCAGGATTTTTATAGCCTATAAGTAATTCTTTAATTTTCAGTTTTTCAGTATTATCCTGCACTTGATCCATATGCAATAACGCCATGGGATGAACCTTAATATATTCATTAATAATAAACTCCATCCTTGCAAGCCCCACACCATCATTAGGTAAAAAACTATGCTTGAAAGCTAAATCAGGATTGCCCAAATTCAGCATAATTTTAGTTTTTGGGCGGGGTAAGTTTGCCAGGTTGGTTTGTTCAATATGAAAAGGAATGTTACCTTGATAAACTTTGCCTATATCCCCCTCTGCACAACAAACTGTGACCTCAATACCAGACTTTAATTTTTCTGTGGCATCATCACAACCAATCACTGCTGGTATGCCTAGTTCACGTGCAATAATGGCGGCATGACAAGTCCGCCCACCTCGATTAGTGATAATAGCTGATGCTATTTTCATAATGGGTTCCCAGTCAGGTGAAGTAATATCAGTGACCAGAACTTCTCCAGCACGAAATTCAGATAAGTGATCGGTATTACTGATGACATGCGTGCTACCTTTGGCAATTTTGCCACCCACGGCATGACCTTTTGTAATGACCGTGCCACTTCCTTGTAATTGATATTGTTCTAACAATAAACTGTGTTGCTGTGAAGTGACCGTTTCTGGCCGCGCTTGAACAATATATAATTCACCATCCAGTCCATCCTTAGCCCACTCCATATCCATCGGTCTGTCTTTTCCAGCTGACTGACTGTAATACTGTTCAATTTTAATCGCGTAATCGGCCAGTTTTAAAACATCCTCATCTGTTATACAAAAATGCTCCCGTTCTTTACTTGAAGTAGTGATATTTTTAGTAGCTTCTCGAGTATTGCCATCGTTATAAATCATCTTGATTTTTTTCGGCCCCAACACGCGCTTTAAAACACATCGATGATTTTTTAAAAAGGTCGGTTTATGTACATAAAATTCATCAGGATCGACACTGCCTTGCACCACATTTTCACCTAAACCATAAGCCGCAGTAATATAAACCACATCACGGAATCCAGACTCTGTATCTAAGGAAAACATCACGCCACTGCTGGCAAGGTCAGACCTGACCATTTTCATCACACCAATGGACAGTGCAACACTAAGATGATCAAAGCCATGGTCAATTCGATAATGAATAGCGCGGTCGGTAAACAGACTGGCAAAACAACGTCGGCATGATTCTAGCAAATCTGCTATGCCTGTAATATTTAAATAGGTGTCTTGCTGCCCTGCAAAACTGGCGGTAGGCAAGTCCTCCGCCGTAGCAGAACTGCGAACGGCCAGACTTAGTTCTGAGCCATACTGTTGTTGTAACTTCTGATATGCTTGATTAATTTCATCTGCCAGTTCGGCAGGAATCGTTGCCGAATATATTATTTCACGTGCTTTTTTGCCGCAACTGGCCAGACTATCAACATCATCTGGTATTAACTCATCTAATGTAGCCTGTAATTCATCCCAACTATTACCCGCTAACAGATAACGATAAGCCTCAGCAGTAATGGCAAATCCATTGGGTACTTTAATACCTTGAGATTGCAGTTTTTGATACATCTCCCCCAATGAAGCATTCTTGCCACCCACCAAAGGAATATCTTCAATGCCTATTTCATCGAAAAAACGAATATATTGATAACCCATATAAAATCCTCATGATATGTAAGCAATCTCCCTTTTCTAATATTAGCTTACTCATCGAATCTATGTCTATAAATCATCAAAACCTTAATTCAGTGCAACAGTAAAAGCTTACCAATGCCGATAGTCATTATGTCTTGAATAATGTTTATCATAATGATGACCGTGGTTATCATAGCGACGTTTACGAGGTTTACGAGGTTTATAATTCCTATATTTATGTTTTCTAGGTCTTTCAATATAGGCATCATGATTATCATGTCTGGAATAAGACTTGAAAGGAATGTAGGCACCTACACTGATACCTCGACCAGAATAATATCCGGGATGATGCCCACAACCGCTCAAAAAGAGCAGTATTAACAGCACGGTTAATTTTTTCAAAACATTCATGATGACGTTCTCCTGTATTGTTATACACAGAGTACGCCAGTGATGCTGAATGAGGTCTGAATTGATTACAATTAATTTAGAATGAGGTTAGAAAGTAACGTCATTGACGTGTGATGACGATAAGAATCACATTGATCATCAAAAGATCCGCTTCATTCTTCAGCACATCCTATAAAAGTTCTTAACAATATGATATGGCAAATCTTACTCCTGTGTCGTTAAGGTAAGGTGAAAATAATTTATTTTTATTTCTCCACCCCCCAACCCCCTCCATCAGGAGGGGGCTTAAGAGCAAATAGCATTTTCTTAAATCTGTTAATTTAACATGGTTATATACAAACCACAGGTTGATAAAAAACAAGGATTTGTAGGGCGGACTTCAGTCCGCCATATAGGCAGTTCATGACAGTCATTGCGGACTGAAGTCCGCCCTACAATGATTAGTTAATAACCATATAATTTAATAATAGTGGGGCTTGGCATCCATGCCAAGATATCAGCTTTTCAACTGCCTAAGTGAGACAAAAAAAACCTTATTGACTATGTTTTTTCCAAATGCTCCAAAATAAATGGATAGACATCTTTCACTGCATTTTTTCCAAAGATACAATCAATATGGCCATAGTTTGGTATGACATGACGTGAATAGAGCTCGCCATTTTTTTCAGTTAATGCATCAAAAGTTAATTGAGTACTTTCAGGCAGAAATGCAGCATTTTCGGCACCATGAATAAAACTGATGGGAATTGCCATCCTGTCCAAATGAGGCATATAGTTTTCATCCCCTTCAAAATCCACCAAATGCCCTGCCCTAATCATTTTGGTTAAATGTTCAAAACAAGTAATATTGGCGACGCCAAAAAGTTCATGTAAGGTATCATGCGTTGCTAAATTTAATTGATCCAGCTCCCATAACTGTCCATACATAAAAGTTATTCGTCTATCAACAGGACTATTAGAATGCTCTTCAAATTCTATTGGATAAAACCTTAAAGCATTATCATATAGACTCTCCATCCAGTTAGCATGGGTATCAACGTAAGCAGTTAATGAATCAATTCCTATAGTATCGAGTGTTTTAGGCAAATATAAGCCTGCTTTAAGATTAGACAATAAAGGCACTTTCATATGTGCAGCTACTTGTGAAATAACTGCAGAACGTACACCTTGTAACCCAGCCAACATAGCCATAGTAAAAGTGGTGGCACCAAAACAATGAACTACCATTTGCACTGATTCAGCTTCGGTTTCCTCCAATACTTTCGCTACAGCAGCGGGATAATCAAATTTAGCGATAGCATCTGCAGTAAATTGAGTATTCGAGGCCGGTAATTCAATACTGGCTCGATAATCTAATAACCAAACGTCATATTCGTTTCCATATAAATACTCCAGCAGATTTGTATCAATGGTATCTAAGCTAAAAATTTTACTGGAAACCCCTAGGCCATGAGATAGAATCACAGGCCCTTTGTTACCCCCCTGATAACGGCTTAACAAGATATTGACACCATCCGCAGTCTGCACACTGTATTCCGTTGCAGCCGAAACATTTAATGGCCGCTTTATACGCTGAGGCAGGTCAGGGTTATAAAGTTTAAAGGGTGAAAAAGAACCACTATAGGATTCATACACAACACCAGCAAAAAAACGTCCAAATCGAGCGACAGCCTCAATAGCCTGTTTCTTGGATTGCTCATTTCTGGCTTGCATGGTGGTCATCTGTTTAGCAAAATCTTCAGGCATGATTTTCAGGATACCTTTTGCATACACTTCAGAGTCAGTATTTGAACCTTCATACAATGTGATATATAAAGTCGTGGTGTCATCCCAAACATCAAAACCTTTATCATCATGTACTTTCTTAAACCCATGCATGGTCCAGTCTCGACCATTTTCATCAGTCAGTTTCATCTGGTAAACCATACGCCGTACCCCCACTTCATCAGGGTCTTTAACAAACAGGTTAAAATCACCTGCTGTCACCGTTAAAGGCTTATCTGATAAACCAGGCGCAACCACTGTTCCAATCATATTTGCAGCATGTTGCTCTGTATTAAGCAGTGTTTCAAGATCATCTGAAATGACTGTGATGGTAAAGGTAAATGTTGATTGCTCGGCTTTACCCTTTATCTCACCTTGTAAATAATCTGTAGTTTCCTGCTTAGAAAAATACCCCGTCATTTGTTCGGTAAACTGTATACCCAGCTTTGCTTGTGGTTTTTCAGGGGGGGCTTCTGAAGTCTCGGAATAACCATCATTCCAGGCTCTATCTATTGCAATATGTGAGCAGCATCTTTCAGCCAAAGCAGAAATAGTGAGTAAGGGGTTTGTTCCCAAACTTCGTGGAATCATTGCACCATCACAAACATATAATCCCTGATAAACATCCTCAGCATTAACCCCGGAATAAACCTGACATTTATGGTTTACCACGCCCAATTCAGCAGAATCAGACATACCACAGCCACCCAATGGATGAACAGTCACCAGGCGATTATCAAAAAAATCGTTCCAGATTGGGTTAGGAATATAAGTACCGCCTAAAGATTCGGCACATTGCTTGAGTTTGTCTTCAATTTTTTTAAACACTGGCTTTTTACCCACGTCTTGCCAATTAACTCGAACACGATCATCCTTGAGTAACATTTCCCCATCGCTACCATCATGAGCCATGACCAGATAAGTTTGAGTATTATTGACGGCACCATGATAGGGACCACGAACGACACTATCAAGTATTCTTGCCTGTTCTTTAACAGAGTCTATAAAGCCATCATCTGAGTCTTCGCCAAAAAGCTTAGCTGTTGTAGAGAAAAAACCCGGTAAAATAGAAGATAATGCACCAGGCATACTGCCTTCTTCAATCACCATATCATCAGCTAGATCAGGTTTTCGTCTTGCATCTATAACACCTGTAATACAGGGTCCTACCGCAGGAATATCTCCTACTTTATGATGGCCAAAACCAATACCATTAATTTCTTCATCATTGTTATAACCAAAAGCTAAAACATCACCATTTCCAGTAAAGTTTTTCCCAAGCTGTGCTGATAATGCTAAACCAGCTTCTTTTGATCTAAGTAATATTTCGGTACTCCCTAAAGTACCCGCAGCTAAAACGACAATATCGGCAAATACAAACATTTCAGGTGCATCAAACTTGTCGCGACCTGAGGAGACAGGTTGGTAATAAACTCGCCAGCGATCACCGGCTTTGGCGACACGAGTGACTGATATTTCAGTATAAATTTCTGCACCATGATTATAAGCATCAGGGAGATAATTCATGATGGTGGTATTTTTGGCTCCATAATTACAACCCGAAACACAGTCACCACACAAAGTACATGCCGCTTGCTCAACCCCAACATGATTGAGCCCCTCTTCAAAGGTCACATTAATTGGAGTACGACAATATTTTTCACCTAAATAACTAGCAGATTTTCGGTGAGCAGCCATTTTTGGTAAATCTTCACCATCCATAGGGTATTGAACGGGTTTAAGCATTGAAATAGCACGACGAAATCCCTGGTCCAACAAATTGACTTGTACACCTGATTGAGCGTCACTACTCTGCCCATCAACTTTAGGCGCTAACAACTGAGAAGATAGTGAAGCCGCTTCATCACGAATTGATTGAGGCCAGCATTCATCCTCAAAGACTCTTGGGTTAGCCATAATTGAAACATTGGCATTAATAAGAGAGGTGCCACCCAATCCACAGCCAACAACAACATTGATATCATCATTGACTCTAATATCAAACAAGCCAGTCTCTGGCCCCATATGTTTTTCAGGTAAATCAAACTGTGCCTGTTTTGCTGCTTCAACAATGGTATCTGGGTACTCGCCATTCTGGAACTCTTTCCCTCGTTCAAAAACACAAACATCTTGCCCAGCCCTAGCCATTCTAGATGCAGCGACACCACCACCGTATCCAGACCCCACAACAACAACATCATAAGAAGTTTTTATACGACTATGACTAGATGAAATTTTTGACATGATATCTCCAGTTTTTTCTTTCTAACTTAATGACAAATCTAATACTTTGAACCTTAAAAATTACCTCTAATAAATATGACTATAAACAAAGCACGGGGTGATAAAAGAAAAAAATTGTAGAGCGGACTTTAGTCCGCCATAACTTGCAATAACAATTCTTATTCTATAATCACATATCTCAAATAATAGCTCTCATTAATTAAACTATCATCGGATAGCCTACTGAGCAGGTAAACTTTCTGCCGCCCTAAAATCGATTCCATACCCCCAACGATAGGAAGTTGGGAAATAGGGTAAGCCTCCTACCCTTACAGTCTCTTGCATTAAATATCCAATAATCATGCCTAAGTTATTTTGTTTAAGTTTCTCAGACACACAAACTCTCAACGCTTTATCTGCATTAATTTTTTGTTGCTTGCTACCACTTTTAAAATAAGCTTTATCATGAATCACACAGCACTCTCTCCAGGGCAAAGTATCACCAAATTGCTGGTGTAAAAAAACCAGTTTTTCATAAATTGCTGACATGCCGCCACTACAGCCATCTGAATGTTGCAGTTGATTAAACTTAGGTATATTTTTAATTTCTGCAAAAAAATCTTGTTGATTACTATGCGTAATTGTTTCCAGAATTTCTATGCTTGTTTTAGGCTGTTGAGTAGGATTAGAAATATAACCAGCATAGGTCAATATAAAAAAAAATATAAGCCATTTTTTTATTTTCCCTAATTGATGCATAACAATCTCAAGTGTAGACAAGTCGCAAACAAAACCCGTTGAACCCATGGCATATAAAGTTTAATGGTTGCACGCATGCCATGATCAATTTAAATGAGCATAGTTACACTATATCCTGAGAAACTACATGAGAACAAGTTGCAATATTATTTAATATCAAGAGTCATCCTCACATTACCTTATTTTTACCATTCTTCTTAGCATGATATAAAGCCTGGTCAGCCTTATCAATTAATTGCTCTATTTTTTCTTTGTTTTCCAGAGTCGAAATACCAAAACTTGCCGTAAAATTAAAATAAAAATCCTGATAATAGACTTTTTTGTTTTGAAAACTCTCTCGAAGCAGTTCAGCCATTTTATAGGCTCCCTTTATTTCAGAATTTGGAAGTATAATGATAAATTCTTCACCACCATATCGCGCCACAATATCACTGTTTCTAGTGTTTTCTCTTAATATATTCGAAATATCACGAATCACTTCATCGCCCGCTAAGTGCCCCCAATTATCATTAATTTTTTTAAAATCATCTATATCGATCATAATAATAGATAACGGTGTTTTATAACGTAAGGCTTTTCTCAATTCCTGACTTGCATGACAGAAAAAATAACTTCTGTTGTATAAACCACTAAGACCTTCAGTAATCCCTTGTTTATATAAATATTGATGATATTCATTCAATTTAATAAAAAGAATTGTTAACAACAATAAAAATAAGCTAGCGATACTTAGAGTGATTATCGTTTGCTGTTTCCATGATTTAAGTACCTGCTGTTCAGAAAAACTGACTATTGAAATAACAGGGTAGTGAGCATTTTTATAAAAAGTCACGACTCTTTTAATTTCATCTAGGGGTGACCTGGTCTGAAATACTTTTATATGTTGCTGGCTATGCCCAAATTCAGCTACTTCATCAACCTGTTTTCCAACTAAACGATGATGATCCGGTATTCTGGTATAAATTACACCGTCTAAAGAAGTTAATACTACCGTCGCCTGTTCAGGTAAATTTAATTGTAAATAATGTTCATATAAAAACTGAATATCGGCGATAGCAACCAAAATTCGCTTAAGACGGCCATCTTGGTGATAATAAGCTTTACTCACAGCAAAAAACCATCGATTTTCATGTACTTTAGATAATTGAGGTTTACCCATAAATATTTTTTTTTCTGCCCCCCCATCCAAATGAGTTTTTACATATTCCCGGTCGAGTACATCGGGTACTTTACCCTCTCCTGTCCACTGAGTAATAAGGCCCTGTTCATTTAAAACCAGCAGATCCATTAGATAAGGATTACTTAGTTTTCTTGATAGTAGAATATCGGTTATTTTTGAATCGAAATCATTCAATACTACTGCCTGGGTTTCCAAAACATCATTGATGCCTGGAAACATCATAGTGATGCCAAAGACCAACCGTTCTGCATCAGCCATTGCAAAACTAGCCAATGCTTTTGTTGAGTTTTTTGCCTCAACAATTAATGCTTGTCGATTAGAGTATATGCTTATAAGGCTTAAAACAGCCACTGCAATCATTAATATAATGCCACATAACCAAAGCAATAAAGATTGTTTTTTATAGTGAACAGCAGCCATTTATTATATCTAACAAGACTAGTATATTGAATTAGTTGATTGTAGTGTTTTTTTACACATTTGTCACAGTCATATTCTTTTCATAACCCTGCATCCAGAAAAATGGACATTCATGCTAATCAAAAACAATATATGACCACAATCTTGATGAGCTAAATTTTTATTAAAATCCAAAATTAGAAAGAATGGCAGAGTGTATCAATTTTATCGGCAAGTTCAATATATTCCGCTGATTTATAGGGTGCATAATTTAAGTTTTTAAATAGCCCGGTCAACTTAATAAAAAATGACCTGGCCTGCTCCTGATCATCAAATTTATACTCTATTGTAACTAGCTTGATTATTAGCTTAAAGTTTTCTTTTTGCCTATCTATTGGAACGGAAACATCAACATCATCAAAAGCATCCTGTTGTAAATAAACCATATCTAAAAACAGAGCCTCCTGATAAGTAACATAATCTTCCAGTGATATACCTTCTTCGCCAGCAACTTGAATCATCTGATAGATACTTTCACCTTGCTTTAATAACTTAAGCATGGATTTAACATTTTCAGTCCACTCAGTATCTAACTCTTTTTCATACCAGCTACTTAATTGTTCGTTATATCTTGACCAGGATAATAAAGGATCAACAGCCGGATAAAAACGTTTATACGCTCTGTCTGCACTTAAACCAAGAAAGGTTTTAACAGTCCCCAAAGTTGACTGGGTAACCGGTTCTTCAAAATTTCCACCCGCTGGTGAAACCGTGCCAATCATGGTTAAACTACCTTTGGAATCGTCTGCAGTAAGAATAACCCCCGCACGTTCATAAATACTTTTTACTGCTGAATCCAAATAAGCGGGAAAAGCTTCTTCACCAGGGATTTCTTCCAAGCGGCCAGAAGTTTCACGCATTGCCTGTGCCCAACGAGATGTTGAGTCAGCCAGTAATAAAACATTCAAGCCCATCTGTCTATAATATTCACCCAGGGTAATACCTGTATATATAGATGCTTCTCTGGCAGCAACGGGCATCGAAGAGGTATTGCATATAATGATGGTTCTATCCATTAAAGATCCACCCGTTTTAGGGTCACTCATTTGGGGCAACTCTGTAATCGTTTCTACAACCTCCCCCGCCCTTTCTCCACATGCAACAACTAATACAATGTCTACATTTGAATTTCTGGAAATCAAATTCTGCAACACTGTTTTACCCGCACCAAAAGGTCCAGGAATACAGCCTGTACCCCCTTTTGCAATTGGAAAAAATGTATCAATTAATCGTAAATGTGTAATTAAAGGTTCATCTGGATATTGTCTTTGAACAATATCATTCTTTAATAACTTTTCTGTGATTTGTTTACGTACAGGCCAACGTTGCCTCAGTGTAATTGTTTGCTCTTTGCCACTCTTCAATAGAATTTTTGCGATTGGCTGAGTAACCGTTACATTCCCTTCCTGTATCCAGCTAACCTCAACTTCCCCATTAACATCGAAAGGTATCATTATTTTATGGGTAAATCCACGCTCTACAACTGTTCCAATAACAGAACTTGCCTTAAGCCTATCTCCCGTTCGAACGACAGGGGTAAATGCCCATTGTGTTTTCTCATCCAGTGCGGGTAAATCAACGCCTCTTGGTAGAAAAAAACCAAAACCAGAAGCAAGTACATCCAATGGGTTTTGTAAACCATCATAAACCTGACCCAATAATCCAGGCCCTAATTCAACAGACAACATTTCACCTGATTGTTCAACAGGATCACCGACACCAATGCCAGAGGTACTTTCAAACACCTGCGCATCAGCCGTTTTTCCATGAATACGAAGAACTTCGGCTTTTAAACGTTCCTTATGTTCTGTGGTGCTGCGAGTTGGAAGGATATAAACAACTTCATTTTTTGTTAGCGGTGTTGATGTGCCTTCTACCAGTTCAATAGAAACAATATCATCTTGAACAGCAATAACTCGAGCAGTTGCCTGATTTTCAATCATCATAAGTCTATACTTTGTAGTCCTGTTTCAACTAATGAATCAAAACGTTTAATCGCTAATTCATTGTTCTTTTTAATCCAGCGAGAAACGATATCCCAGCGTAATACATAAATGATCACGGCTTCAAAATCAAAATAATGAGCAAAATTTTGACGGTGATAATGTTCCCATACAACCTTGTACAATAGTTTTTCCAATTGTAAGCTTTGATTGGTTACCAAATATTCATTTGCCTGTGCTAACCAGGGTAATTGTTTACCTAAACCAAAATCAACTTCATTCCAATAATTGGAAATATAATAATTCCAGTAATCAAAGCCTAATTGTTCTTTAGTAGGCGCATGTTTCAGGCCCTGATGTCTCATGCGTATAGCGGCCAGAATAATTCGAATTTCCAGACGCCAAATAACAATACTTTTTATAAACGTATTATCTATTGATTCAATTGACTCAGTTGTTCGATTGACAAACACCTGGTCAATATCTTCATTCATATGAGACCAATGCAACAATCCTTCTATTTTCAACAAATCAGCCAAATCTTTTTCATCTAATATTGCTAAACGCTTATCAAGTTGTATCCTGGATAAAGGAACAATTTTTTCTTTATCCAGATTGTTGTCATGTCTCGGTAGACTCGACATCAGCATAGTGTATTTACAATTTGATGGATAGGTCATAGCTATTTAACAATGCCTTGTAATAAAGCTCTAAACCGTGGCTGAATGTGTTCTAACAATAAAGCCGATACTGTTTCATCAGTAAAGTCTATCACCATGGATTCATTAACCAGACGGACACTTAAGCCCGCTTTAATCTCATCAGAAACATCAAAACTCACACCCTCTCTTAAAAGGTTTGCAGCTATTGAAGCAGTATAATGACTTAAAGTTCCTTGCTTAAGTTCTTCAGGGTTATTACGTAACTCTTCAATACCAATTACATTTTCAGGCAAACTGATAACAATTTTCTCACTTGAATCAATGCCCGATTTGTCACGAACAGCACCGACCAGTTCCAAAATTAATTGTTCAGTAAATGACTTATCAATCATTTGTTCCCCAACAACCCGCATCACTTCATCACTAAAACTGCCTAACAAAGTATCTCGTAATTTTAAAAAAGCATCCCGCGCAGCAAGTTGAAGTGCATCAACACCAGCAGACTTTATAGCTCGTTCTTCTTTTCGGGCTTGCTCCAGTATTTCTTTAGCTTCCAGTTCAGCCGTTTCAATAATCCATTCAGCACGTTTTTGTGCATTATTAACAATACTTTCAGCCTTTTCCTGACCTGCAACGACGCCTTCATTTTTCAAACGTTCCAGCAACGCTTCTACACCTGATGATGCTATTGGTTGAATATCAGTCATATTTATACCTGTGGAATATCGCCACTGATAACCAGAGCAAAGATAAAAGCAAATACAGCAAAGCCTTCAACAATAGCCGCAGGCGCAACAGATAAGCCAAAAATCTCAGGCTTGGCTTTAGATGCATGTATTGATGAAGCACAACACTGCCCCTGATAGATAGCACTATACATAAGCGCTATACCACAAAGAAAACCGACGCCAAAAATTCCAGGCGAATTTTCTATTGTGATAGTCCGGTTTAAAGTAAACATCATAACAATACCGTATATCACTTGTGATGAAGGCATTGCAGAAATGCCCACATAACGACCATACCCCGTTTCAGTATCAAGCATGGCTCCAATAGCGGCCTGTCCTGCGGTGGCACAACCAATAATACTTCCTACAGCACCCAGGGCCATCGGTGCATATAAGCCGAACCATCCAAATATTAAAATAAAATCGGGCATTAACACTCTCCTTTCTCACTCTTTATCTGTCATTTATATTTCACAGATAATTTTATAAAAATAAAACCACTTTACTTACCTTTTTTTGAAAAAACTTTAAAGGCATAGCCTTCGTCAGATACACTCCAGCTATAAAATTCAATAAAATTAAGTCTTAATCCATGAACCACACCACTCATTAAACAAAGTATCAAATTTAAAGCATGCCCTATAATCAGGATTAAAATACTTAACAATAACCCCATCCCAGTGACAGAGGTATAAACTTGTTCGGCTAACTGGTTAAAAGTTAAGGCTAAAGAAGCACTCGCTAACCCTAGCGCAAATAAACGCATATAGCTTAGAATATCACCAAAAATCTTTGTTATTCCTGTTATATTTTTTAGACCATCTAATATTTGCCATAAATAATCAACTGGCTTTGTAAGTTCACGCTCACCACTAAAAAATAAAACACAAAGACAGCCAATTGCAAGCAAACTATAATAAATGTATTGAGTACCGTCCATAGCAATCCACAATAGAAAACCACCAGAGACTAAACACACCCAGCCAATTGATGCGAAAGCAATTTTTGTTTCTCTAAACTGATAGGCTTTAATCAGGTTTGCCAAAATAATATGTATTACCCCAACAATAATTGATAATTGCATCATGCTATCAAAATCATTCAAATCAATAACTTTAAAGAAACCAGCTAAAGATTCTGGTTCTGGACTATAACCAAAATACCCACCGGTCATAACCCCCCAAACCAGAGAAAAAACCAAGGTGAAAGCAGCTAACATTCGCAATCTTGTCCCTTGAAGGCTGCGCCCTAATTTTTTCCATTTTGCAGCTAATAATATTGCGAACACACTGGCATAGCCCGCATCAGAAAGAATCATTGCAAAGAAAAAAGCAAACGAAAAAAACACCACAACTGAAGGGTCCCATGAATTATAAGCCGGGGTTTGATAAAACTTGATAACATCTTCTCCTCCCGCAAGGTATTCAGAGTTTTCCAGTAAAGTCGGCGGCCTATCTTGCTTGTTAACCTCTTCAACTAAAATAGCTAATCCATTGTTTTCCGCAAACTGAGTATATTTATCCAGTAGTTTTACTGGCACCCAGGCCTGCACAGCAAACAAGTCATTTTGATCCAGAGTTAAAGAACTAGCTGCTTTTAATGCATTAATATCTTCATTTCTGGTAAGGCTTAAAGTCATTAAGGTGATCCAGCGCGTTAAAGACTCTCTTTCAGCCTCAGTATCCTCTAATGCCAGCTCAACTTCCTGAAAATCGATATACAATTGCGATAAAGGCACTGTACCCGCATGAGTTCTAGGGACAGGGACACTAGTGACAGAGGGTTCATTTTCCGCAAGAACTACCACATAAAAATGAATATTATCTTCATGAACAACTTGATAAATTAATGAATCATTCAGTTGTTTTATTAAGCGCTTTGGGATGATATAAAACCAGCACTTCATGCCACCTAATTCACTAGAGTCTACTAACTTGAAATCTCCCCAGGGCTTAACTTCATTAATACGGTTAATAAGAAAATCACGTTGGTCAGACAAATCCCTGAGTTTTGTTTCAACTTCTGACACTTGTTGAACAACAGCATCCAAATTAAAACCTAACTTGTCATTGACCTGATGACGTTTATTGGCACACTTAGTTAGATATTTAAGCGCATGAATGGTTTTTTCAGTCTGTTTTTGACTAGCAATCTCTGTAGAAAAAACCAGCGCATTTAAAGAAATTAAATGAGTGCCTCCTAAAACCTGAAGTTTTTTAAGCACATCAACTTTTTCTGTTTTCAGACCACAAAAAGTTAATTTATTTAACTTAACAATAGACACTACACTGCTTCCTTCATCCGTTTTTGTTTGGTTATTTTAGCTCTAACCACTGCCGCCCTTTCAGCATCAGAAAGAAATATCTTTATTTTTGCAATATTTTTCTGTGCCTTTGGAATCAAAACTTTATCAAACAAATTCACTCTTTGAGTCACTTTCTTTACTGCTTTTTGTAAAACATCTTCACGCTGTTGATCAATCTTTAATTGAACTTGTAACTCTAGCATTTCTGTTAATAGAACCACCACCTGATCGACCCAATGAGGTTTGGTAATTAATGAATATGATTGACAGTCGATTTCTATTTTTTGTAATACCGGCACCTTAATTCCAACTACATTTTCTTCAGCGATTAACACCTGTTTAACCGATACCAAATCTTCAAGACTGATGGTTTCATCTGCTAGCATAGGTAAATGCTCTTCAACACTGGCACGACATTTTTTTATTTTTTCCTCTGTTGCCGACAATTCAGCAATTGCTTTAGTTCGTTCAGCAATCAATTGCTGACGCTTTAAATCTAAAGAAGGTAAATATTGTTTATAACGTTTAAGCTGCTCACCTTCTTTGTGCATAGACGCTTTGCTAAACGATAATCTAGGCATCTTCAGTCTGTTTCAGATTAGTAGGAAAATACTTATCTATCAGTGCCTGTTTCATTAACAACTCGGGTTCATCAAAACACTCTGCAAGAGTTTGCCAGCTTAAATCAAGTGCATCTTCCAAACCTAATGAAACATTTATATCCATAAACCGCTCTCTGAATAATTGACCAAATTTCAATAATTTCTCATCAAAAGACGACAACTCAAAAGCCATGGCCTGTTTTTGCTCAGCTTCATTCGCGCCAGAATAAAAACGAATCATGGTATTCATTATTTGCGAATGATCTTCACGGGTAATTTTACCAATCACATGTTGTTTTAATCGTGACAAGGACCCAAAAGGATCAAGCATTTTATCGTGTAAATAAAACTGGCCTTCCGTAATATACCCCGTATTATCGGGTACTGGATGAGTAACATCACCACCTGGCATAGTGGTTACACTTAAAATAGTAACAGAGCCCGCACCATTATAATCACAGGCTTTTTCATAACGTTTGGCTAATTGTGAATATAAATCTCCCATATAGCCACGATTCGATGGCACATGTTCCATTGATATACCCACTTCTTTCATAGCATCAGCATAGGCTGTCATATCTGTCATCAAAACCAGAACACGTTTACCCTCTTCTACTGCAAAGCGTTCTGCAACAGTTAATGCCATATCAGGAACTAATAAACGTTCTACAATCGGATCAGATGCCTGGTTACAAAACATCACTGTTCTGGCAAACACCCCAGCCTCTTCAAACTGACTGCGAAAAAAATGAAAATCATCAAAGATCAAACCTAAACCAGCAAATACCACAATATCCGCATCAGCCTGTATGCCGATTCTTGCTAAAAATTGATTATAGGGTTCGCCAGAAATAGAAAAAATGGGGATTTTTTGACTCTCAACCAATGTATTGAATAAATCAATCATCGGAACATTAGTCCGAATCATTTTAGATGCCAACACCCGTTTCATCGGGTTGACCGAAGCACTTTCTATACTTACTTTTGGGTCAGGCTGTAGAGATGAACCTCCATCTAATGGTTCGCCAGTACCATTAAAAATTCGTCCAAGAATATTGTTTGAATAAGTTACCTGCATCGAATGTCCCAGAAAACGAACCGATGCATCAGTCGAAATACCTTGCGTACCTGAGAATATTTGTAATGAAACTTCATTCCCTTTAATTTTAATGACTTGAGCTAGCGATTTACTGCCATTATTATCTTCTATCTGTGCTAAATCACCAAAGCGCGTTGCAACATCTTGCATGCCCTTTGCATGCGAAACATGAACAGTAATAATATTACCAACAATGGAAACAATATTATGGTGTCTGATTAAATTTTTGATCATAAAACATCCAAGAAATAAAAACACTAACGATTGAATTCTTTGTTATAGAATCAAGGGTAAATAACTAAAACCTTACTCTCTATACTATAGCAATACTGAGCAAGAATACTAATTAAAATTCAAGCTTCAGTTTTTATGAGTCCTTTTGTTCAAAAAAGAAAAGTAAGCCAATATTCTTTTAAAGACATTTCACTCTTAAGTAAGAAACATTCACCCCTTACTCTGAAATTATAAATTTTTTCTGTATGACGCGAGCGCGTCCTTATTGGGATTACCACGCAGCGCGTGGGAACCAGAAAGTTCTGTTTTAAATACTAACTAGTTACCACGTGTCACGTGGTAACTCAGTGTTGACGCGCCTGCGTCAGGCACATATATAAGCGATTAATGTACAGGGCCCCAATATAGTGTTCTGCAATTTCTATGTATCAGCTAAAGCCTTTCATTAAAGTGTATAGTTTTCACTAGCGGTCGGAGAGAATAAATCTAATAACACCCCTTCTATTAATAGCTATTGCAATACATTACAAGAATACTAATTAAATGTTTTTTTAATTTTGTAATACACTTCACTGGTCTGCATGGCTATTTCCAACTCTTCATTTGTTGGGATAACTAACACACTAAGTTTTGATTCTATAGCCTTGATATCTTGGATTTGTGCCTCACAAAGCGAATTTTTGTTTAGATCAATTGATATACCTAATAAATTCAAACCATCACAAATTTTGGCTCTAGCCTGGGCGTCATTTTCACCTATGCCTCCGGTAAAAACTAAGGCGTCGATCTGGCCTAATACTGCACAATATGCACCAATATATTTCTTGATTCGATAACAGAACATATCAAGTGCCAACTGCGCTGTTTCATCACCTGCATCAGCCATACGATGGATAGCACGCATATCATTCTCACCACAAATTCCTTTCAATCCGCTGTCTTTATTTAGCATGTCATTGACGGCTTCACTAGACATGGCACAATGTTGATTCAGATAATAAGGAATGGCGGGGTCAATATCTCCACTGCGAGTCCCCATCACTAAGCCTTCTAATGGCGTCATGCCCATTGAGGTATCAACACTTTTACCTTGTTTGATTGCAGTAACGCTGCCACCATTTCCTAAATGTAAGGTTATTAAATTTAGCGATTGTAATGGCTTATCCAGAAATTTAGCCGCCTGCTTTGCAACAAAATAATGCGATGTGCCGTGGAAACCATATCGACGTATCCTTTGCTGTTCATAAAGCTGTTTGGGTATTGCATAAAGAAATGCTTGAGCAGGTATGGTCTGATGAAAAGCGGTATCAAACACTGCAACTTGGGGAATATCTTTCGCAAACTGCATAGTCACTTCTATTCCCATCAGATTAGCAGGATTATGTAATGGCGCTAACGGTACCATTTGTCTGATTCCTCTTAAGACTTCCTCGTCAATCAAGGTTGGCTGACAGAACATTTCACCACCATGAACAACTCTATGTCCAATAGCTGATAATTCTGATGGCTGATGAATAACTTCTGACTGTTGCATCAGTTGCATAATTGAAGATAAACCCTGCCGATGATCAGAGACAAATTGCCTGTCTGTTGATTCCCTCATACTCCCATCAACAGCAAGAAAACAATACTTGTGTAGACTTTGAGCTTCACCTATCTGTTCAATAATTCCCGAGGCAAGCACGTCTATATTATTCATTTCAAAAAGTGAATATTTGATAGAAGAACTACCTGAGTTAAGTACCAGAATTTTCATTCACGACTCCATTCATTTGTGCCTGAACTGCCGTAATGGCAACCGTATTGACAATATCCGTTACTGTACATCCTCGACTAAGATCATTTACGGGTTTATTTAACCCCTGTAATACAGGACCAATAGCCACTGCCCCTGATGATCGTTGCACTGCTTTATAAGTATTATTTCCGGTATTTAAATCTGGAAAAATAAACACATTGGCTAATCCGGCGATTTCACTATCCGGTAGTTTTGTTTTAGCAACCCCAGCATCAATTGCTGCGTCGTATTGCATAGGACCTTCCAGTTTTAGTTCTGGTCGTTGTTCTTTAGATAACCTTACCGCTTCACGCACCTTATTAACAGCCTGCCCTTTACCTGATGATCCAGTTGAATATGACAACATGGCAATACGTGGATTCACATGAAAAAGCGTTGCCGTATCAGCTGAACTGGCTGCTATATCAGCTAACTGTTGAGCATCAGGGTCAGGGTTTACGGCACAATCACCATAAACCAGTACCCTGTCTTCTAAACACATAAAAAACACACTCGAAACAATAGAGGTTCCAGGTTTTGTTTTAATAATCTGAAAGGCAGGGCGAATAGTATGCTGAGTCGTATGAACAGCACCAGAAACCATGCCATCAGCATGTGCCATATGGACCATCATGGTTCCAAAATAACTGCTGTCAGCCACGGTGTCATAAGCCATTTCATATGTGATCCCTTTATGCTTTCGCATATTAAAATAACTTTCAGCATATTGCGTACGTAAGGATGATTGTAACGGATCAATTATATTGACATCATCAAGATGTAATCCTATAGACTGGATTTTTTGTCTTATAGCCCCTTCATCACCTAATAAAGTTAATTTTGCTACGCCTCTTAAGATCAATATTTCTGCTGCTCGTAAAATTCGTTCTTCTTTTCCTTCAGGTAACACAATATGCTGCTGCTTTGCTTTAGCCCTTTGAATAAGTTCATACTCGAACATCATTGGAGTTACACGCGTACTATAGGTTGATGCCATTCTTTGTTTAAGATCAGGAATATCAATACTATTTTCTACAACACCTAGTGCAATTGCTATTTTTCGTTCATTAGCAGGGTCCAATATTGCTTTTACTTCTGTCACGTCAATTGCTGTAGTAAATGTATCACTTTCAACGGCTAAAACAGTAAAAGGAGATTTACTGATTCCAGAAATTAGTTTTGTTATTTGTGGTTCAGGCTCTTGCTTTCCACTCAGCAGCAAACCAGCAATCTGTGGAAAATTAGCCGATTTATGTGCCATCAAACTTGCTAGAATAATATCTGAACGATCGCCAGGGGTTATTATTAAATCGCCTTCTTCCAGATGATCTAGAAAATGAGGCACTTGCATAGCGGCCACTTTATAATTCAGCACATTACGCTTTAAAGTTTCATTATCCCCACTCAAGATCTTAGCATCTAATTTACTGGCAATATCACTAATGGTGGGTTTTTCCAGAGCGGCTACAGCCGGAACTAAATACACGGGGTGTTTAGCGCCTAACTGCTGAAAATAATTAGTCAGTTCACCAATGTATTGATCATCAATCCCATTAATAAATGTCGCTAACAGATCACAGTCATGCTCTTTTAAAGACTGTCTATAACTTGCTGCAGAATCAATAATTTCTTCAATACTACGATCCTGGCCTTGCAGTATTGGCATTAACAGGCAACCAAGGTTATTAGCAACATCAGCATTAAAGTCTGCCTCCATTGACACCTGCCCTTCACTAAAACTTGTTCCTACACACAAAACTCTATCGCACTGTTGCTCAAGATTTTTATATTTAATAAGTATGATCTTTAATAATTCATCATATCGATTTGACGCTAGCATTTCTCTAGCTGTTTCCGTTGTACAGCCATACATTAATTCATAAGGTATTTTTAACTGATAACGCTCTACAACAAGTTTAATCAGCCTGTCTTCTTCTACTTTCCCATGCACCAGTGGTCGAAAAAAACCCAATTTAGATGTCTCTCCAGATAATAACTCCATCAGTGTCAGTACAATTGCGGACTTTCCACTCCGCAACTCCACGCCTGCAACATAAATGTTCTGAGCCACTTTTACTCCTTAAATAATGCTACCAATTAACTCTCTATTATTATCAAAGTATAACGAGTTATTGATAGCATAGAGAGTAATTAAGTAATATCTAAAGAGAATGTTTTTAATTAGCGGGGAAATCATCCACTCTAATAGCCAAATCTCTTAGTCGATCAGCTTCTAAAATCAATTTTAATTCTATTGAATTAATAATTTTTTTATCAACTGCCGAATTTAAAACATCCTGAATATTTCCTTTGGCTAACTGCTTATTTTTTTGTGCTCTATGGATTTTCTTTTCTACGGGCAATGCGACCAATACAGCCTTAAAAGCACATTCTATCCGTCCCGTTGCATCATCTTCAATTTCATTAATATAAATACCTTTCGTTAATTGATCTCGTGTCTCGCTATCATGCAATAAAATCGATGCGGTTTGATGGAGTAATCTATCATCGGGCGCTGAAAATCCCTTTCCTGTTGGGAATATAATTGAATAATATATCCACACTACAGGTTGAAAAGGTAATAATTTAAAGACTTCAAATAATGCCTGCTGTGCTTTATAAAGTGTCTGCTGACATGACCAGTGCAATAAAGGTAAATCATCTTCAGGACAACCTTGATCCTGATAAAATTTTAAAACCGTAGAACATAAATACAAATTACTTAATACATCAGCAAATTGCCCAGAAATACGTTCTCTACGTTTTAATGATCCTCCTAAGACCATCATTGCATAATCTACAATCGTTGCAAAACCAACACTTAACCTGGCAATTGATCGGTAATATCTTCGGGTCTGTTTATCACCAGGAACTTTCAGAAACCTGGCATTTGTTAACCCTAAGCAAAAACTACTGACTAAATTATGTATGACAAACCCTATATGCCTAAATAATAATTGATCAAATTTTTGTAAAGCCCTGGCTTGATCTGCCTGATGTAATGTGTTCATTTCCTGGTAGATAAAAGGATGGCAACGTACGGCACCTTGTCCAAATATCATCATGGTACGAGTTAAAATATTAGCGCCTTCTACCGTAATACACACCGGTAAAACCTGATATATACGTCCCAGATAATTGTGAGGCCCCATGCAAATACCCGCCCCACCAAGTATATCCATGCCATCAATCACAATTCGACGCATTCGTTCAGTTAATTCGTATTTAATAATTGCAGAAATAACAGAAGGCTTTTGTCCGTCATCAAGTGCTGCAGTTGTTACTGATCTAGCAGCATTTATAATATAGGTTTCTCCTGCCATTCTGGCTAGCGGCTCTTCTATCCCTTCAAACTCACCCAGAGAAAGGTTAAACTGTTTACGGATTCGTGCATAAGCCCCAACATTACGGCAGGTAAACTTTGCAACGCCAGAACTTAGCGCAGGCAGAGAAACAGCTCGCCCAGTTGCCAAAGACTGCATTAACATTTTCCAGCCATTGCCGACTTGGTCCACACCACCCAATATCCAATCCAAAGGAATGAAAACATCTTCCCCCCAGTTTGGTCCGTTCTGAAAAGCCGAATTAAGAGGAAAATGGCGACTGCCAATTTTTATCCCAGGCGTATTAGTTGGTATTAATGCGACAGTAATCCCAATACTTTCTTTATCTCCAATAAGATGGTCTGGGTCATAAAGTTTAAAGGCCAACCCAAGCACAGTTGCAACCGGTCCAAGCGTGATATAGCGCTTTTCCCAGTTTAAGCGGATTCCCAAAACTTTATCCTTGCCATTAAATGATCCAAAGCAAACGATCCCTTTATCGGGCATTGCTCCAGCATCACTTCCTGCATTTGGCCCAGTCAAAGCAAAACAGGGTATTTCCTCACCTGTTGCCAAACGGGGTAAATAATAATCCTTTTGCTTTTGTGTACCATAAGAAAGTAATAACTTTGCCGGACCCAAAGAGTTTGGAACCATTACCGTCACTGCTGCTGTTGCACTACGACTAGCAATTTTCATCACAATTTCTGAATGTGCTGATTCAGAAAATTCCAGGCCTCCGTATTGTTTTGGAATAATCATGCCGCAAAACTTTTGTTGCTTGATATACGTCCACACTTTTTCAGGTAGGTCTTGACGATTATGGGTAATATCCCAATCATCCAGCATTGCGCATAACTCTTTGACTGGACCATCTAAAAAGCTTTGTTCTTCTGCGGATAAACTGGCCGCAGGTAAATCCAGTAATTTATCCCAATTAGGTTTACCAGAAAACAACTCGGCATCCCACCAGGTATTACCTGCATCCAGGGCTTCCTGTTCTGTCTGAGATATTTCTGGCAACACTGATTTCATCCACTTAAAAACCATTTTACTGAATAATTTTCTACGTATAACAGAGACATTAAGCAGTAAAGCAATCAACACAAAAGCAAGCCACAAAGACAGATTAAAACTATAAAAGCTAAACACCGATAACACTAAAGTCATCAGCAATGTGCTTTTCAACAGGGCAACCTGATAGTAAGCGAGCAACCAGAGCACAACTATAAATACGCTAAACCAAATCATGATGCTCTCCTCATTTAATCGTTTTTCAACACTAATTTCTCAATGCTTTTCCTGTTTTTAACATATGTTCAAGTCTTGCCAATGTACCTTCTTGCTTAACGATATCTGTAAAGACAGTACATTCTAAATCCAGCATTTCTTCTTCAGATAATGGATCTAACAGGTCGCAATCTCCCCCTGTCAGAACGGTAGCCAATCTACCTGCTACCTGTACATCATAAGCAGTCACTTTACCTAATAATCTAAAGCCTTTAACACTCATATTTAGTAATACTTTCGCGGTTTTTCCTGGTAATTTATAACTGGGCCTTTCTGGAATGCAATAATCCGAACACATAGCTAATGCTTTATTTTTTGCATCAAACAATAAATGACTTTTATTCATGCTGATAGCATCAGAATCTGAAAGAAAAAGTAAATCCCTGGCTTCAGCCGCTGATTTAGAAACTTTTGCCATAGCAATGGTTTCAAAAGCTCTGGCAACTGGGGGAATTGGGCCACCAATGGATTTTAATTGTAAACAACGTCTTAGATATTCTTTGCACCCGCCCCAACCAGGGACTAAACCAACCCCAACTTCAACCAAACCAGTATATAACTCTGCATGTGCCTGAATTGCATCGCAATGCAATAAAATCTCACAGCCACCCCCTAAAGCTAATCCTGTAGGTGCTGCCACCACAGGAAATGGAGCGTATTTTACCGCCATAAAAGTCTGTTGCCCTTGAGTAATCAAACTCTTCACGCCACCCCAATCAGCTTGCTCTATCGCTGACATCAGCAATCCTAAGTTTGCTCCAGCAGAAAAATTATCAGCTTCATTGTAAATAACCAGAGCACTAAAATCCTGTTCAACTTTTTTTAAGCTTTGGCGTAACAGGCTTAAAACATCCATATCAAAAGTATTCATTTTGCTATGGAATTCAAAACAGGCAACACCATCACCAACATCCCACAAACTAGCTGATGCATTTTCTAAAACAGCTGTTTTTTGTAATTTAATATCTGATAGTGATAAAACCTTTTCGGCTCTGACAACAGGCTGGTAATCAGCTGAAAGTGTTCGGTATTCAAGAATATTTGAATCTGTTTTATAAAAACTTTCTGAACTGAGTAGCTCTGGAACATCAAGTCCTTTCTGAACAATTTCATTGATAAACCAGTCAACACCAATTTTATCCAATAATTCAAAAGGTCCATATTGCCAGTTGTAGCCCAAACGCATAGCTTCATCGACTGATGTAATATCATCAGCAATTTCTGGCATTAGCTTAGCGACATAAAGTAAGGTTTTTGACATTACTGTCCAGGCATATTGACTGTATTTATCATCTAGTGATAAAAAAACTTGTAAATCATGCTTTTGAGCCATTTTTAAACATTCTAAGACAGGTTTTTCACTGGCACTGTATTCACCTGTTACCAGGTTAATGGACTCTTTAACTCTTTTTCCATCGATTTTATTTAATCGATAAAAACCACCCTTGCCTTTTCTACCGGTATAACCATCCTTGATCATTTGAGTAAATAACTCAGGCATATCATTTATGTTATGAAAATCATCATTCTCAGGTAATTGCTTCATACTTTCTAAAATATGAGGAATCAAATCCAGACCAACTAAATCCATTAGACCAAATATTCCTGTTTTTGGAATTCCAAATGGAGCCGACAATACGGCATCTGCCTGTTCGACACTCAGTCCCTGTTTAAAGGCTTCCAACATGCCACACTGTACCCAGTAAATACCTATACGATTAGCGATAAAACCAGTTGTATCTTTACATTCCACACAGCCTTTTCCTAAACTAATTTCTGAAAACTCTCTAACAGAATCCATTAGTTTCTTATCCGTTATCGCACCACCGACAAGTTCTAATAATTGCATGTAGCGAGGCGGATTAAAAAAATGAGTGATCATAAAACGACTTTGAAAGCCGCTAGAAAAGCCTTTAACTAATAAATTTAAAGGTAAAGTGGAAGTGTTTGACGAAATAATGGTATTGGCAGAACAAATCTTTTCCAGTCTTTTATAAAGCAGTTTTTTAATACCTAAATCTTCTATAACTGCTTCTATCACCCAGTCTACCTCAGACAATAAATCCAGATGATCCTCAGTATTTCCAGTAGTTATAAGTCGTACATTCCTTTTGTGCATTAAGGCAGCCGGGGTAGCTTTTAATAATTGTTGTACTGCAGTATCAGCAATGACATTTCTATTTTTAATTTTGCCATCAAGCGCTTTGGGAACAATATCCAATAAATAAACGGGTACACCCGCATTACTAATATGTGCAGCAATGCTTGCACCCATAACTCCTGCACCAATAACAGCAACTTTTTCAATCTTCATCAGATCGCCTCCAGAATTGTTGCAATGCCCTGGCCGCCCCCAATACATTGTGTAGCTAATGCATATTGCTTATGCTGTCTTTGTAATAAACTGGCGGCTTTGCCTACAATTCTTGCACCAGTTGCACCGAGTGGATGCCCCAATGCGATAGCCCCTCCATCTAAATTTAATTTCAAATGAGGAATAGGCAAATCATGAAGTACTGCAAGCGATTGGGCAGAAAAAGCTTCATTTAACTCTACAATATCAATATCATCCAGTGACAAACCCGCCCTATCAAGGGCTTTATGTGTTGCATTAACAGGCCCTATTCCCATAATTTCGGGAGCACAGGCAGACACAGCAATAGATTTAATTCTAGCCATTTTATTTAAACCATGATTATCGGCATAATCCTCACTGCAGACCAAAACTGCTGATGCACCATCGGTTAAAGGCGATGATGTTCCTGCCGTCACACTACCTGATGCACTAAAAACAGGGTTCAATTCAGCTAATCCTTCTACCGTTGAATCAGGTCGTAAACAACCGTCTTTTAAAACCTTAGTAAAGTCAGCCGTTTCGATAGCAACAATTTCATCATCAAAGAAACCATTTTGTTGTGCCTTATAAGCCTTACGCTGACTTTCCAAAGAAAACTCTTCCTGTGCCTTACGACTCAGATGATATTGTTCAGCCAGATTTTCAGCCGTATCCCCCATCGTTATATAAGCTTCAGGATAAGATTTGTACAGTGCGGGGTTGGGCATCATATTGTACCCCCCCATCGGTACACGACTCATAGACTCAACACCAGCACAGATAAACACATCCCCCGCATTCATCTGAATAGCTCCGGCAGCTATATGAATAGCTTGCATGGACGAACCACAAAACCGATTAACCGTCATACCAGCAACAGAAACCGGCAAACCAGCCAAATGAACAACCAGTCTAGCCATATTCATGCCCTGTTCCGCTTCTGGAAAAGCACAGCCTAAAATCAGGTCTTCAATAGCTTGCTGATCTATTTTTATTCGTTTTATTAAACCTTTTACCACTTGTGCAACCAAGTCATCAGGTCGAACTCTGGCGAGCTGACCTTTTTTGGCTAGCGTAAAAGGTGATCGGCAATACCCTGCAATCACGACATTGTTCATGATCTTTCCTCCCTTTGTAAAAGGTAGAAACATTAAAAGCCTATAACTTTAGTCAGTGATAACTAAAACAAGTTCAAAGTACCAAGAAGTTAGGTTCAACCTAGTTAAATTATTAAATTTTGCTTAAGTAGATAAACCATCAGCTAACCCTTGAGGCAAAGCTAGTCAAAAATGTGTGAGGGGCGTTCTAGCTGAGATTCTAGAGGATTTCCTGATTCCCACTCGCTGCGTGTAAATCCAGTTAAGGACGCGCTTGCGTCACGCATAAAGATTTCACTCAACGCTGGGTGAGAACTTTGGCTGAATATTTATATAAGGAGATTGTTAAATTTAACAAAGGTGGTTAGATAGAATTCTATGTCACCTTATAAAAAAGTTTATTGTTGCCCTGACAGCTATTGCTTTATTTTTTTGTGCATATAGAGTGCTAAACGTGGGCACGTCAGTAATGAGTTCCCACACAGCGTGTGGGCACTAGTCGAATTTTCTCATTATTATCACAAACTCCTGTTCTCATCTAATGAAACAGGACAGTATTCTGAAAATGCGATTTCTGCACCATTAATAGCAGCAATGCACCAAAATAACCCGCCAAATAAAATATTTAATACCAAGTAAAACACTTGGTATTTTTATTCCTTTTAAAACAATAAGATAAATACTGGCATGTGTATTGCTTTATCAAATAACAACATAACTTTATTTTATTTAATCAATCACACTGTCTAACACATTAACTACAGTGTTTTGTTATAAATCCCTTCTATTCAAATATTATGCTATTCGGTCGTAACAAAAAAAATCCTATTACTATTGCAGATAAAAAAGTTGAAAAATGGACCTATTCAACTTGTGGCTACTGCTCTACTGGCTGTTCTATTGAAATTGGTACCAATAAAAGTGGTATACCCGTTTCTTCACGTGGTGTTGGTGGTGCCGATGTAAATCAAGGCAAACTATGCTTAAAGGGTATATTTGAACATGAATTATTTGAATCTTCAGGTCGAGGTAAAACACCTTTAATCAGAAATGACTTTCATCAACCTTGGCAAAATGCTGGTTGGGATCAGGCCACAAGTAAAATGGCTGCTGAAATCAAACGCATTCAGTCTACATACGGGAAAGATGCTTTTGCCATTGTGTCTACTGGACAAATTTTAACCGAAGGTTTTTACACTTTAGGCAAGCTCGCACGAGGAGTGATTGGCACTAACAATTATGATGGCAACACCACCTTATGTATGGCATCTGCAGTTTCTGGTTATAAACGTTCATTTGGTTCTGATGGTCCGCCAGGCTGTTATGAAGATTTTGAGCACACTGACTGCTTAATCGCCTGGGGTTCAAATCTTCCTGAGCAACATCCCATTATTTATTGGCGCATGAAAGAGGCGCAGGAAAAAAGACATTTTCCTTTAATTGTTGTTGATCCACGAGTCACCATGTTGGCACAAAATGCTGATATGCACCTGGCCATTACTCCAGGCACCGATGTGGTGCTACAAAATGCATTAATGCAGGTTATTTTGGCAGAAGGTTTAGAAGACAAAGAGTATATAAAAGCCAATACCAATGGTTTTGAGCAATTAGAGGAAGAGGTCCAAAAATACGACCCAACAACTGCATCAATAGTTTGTGGGATTGATGAAGACACTATCCGACATGTTGCTCGTCTCTATGCAAAAGCAGGTGCAGCGATGAATATCTGGACCATGGGGATTAATCAAAGTACTCATGGTTCTGATGGTGTTGTTGGTTTAAACAATCTCAGTTTGTTAACGGGTAATATTGGCAAAAAAGGCGGTACTAGTTTATCAATTACGGGTCAATGTAATGCTATGGGCACACGCGAGTGGTCTTCATGTTCTGGTTTACCCGCTTACCGCTTATTGGAAAACAAAAATGACCGTGAGGAAATTGGTAAATTCTGGAATGTTGATCCTGAATTTTTCCCTAAGCAACGTGGTATGGCACAAACAGATATTTTCCCTGCTATTGAAACAGGTGCAATTAAAGGTCTATGGTTAGTCGGTACTAACCCCATGACATCCATGCCCAATACCGCTCGCATCCGAAAAACATTAGAAAAACTTGAATGCCTTGTTGTTCAGGATTCCTATCTGGATGTTGAAACAACGGATTATGCTCATATCTTTTTGCCTGCCGCAATTTGGGCTGAAAAGGAAGGTTGTTTTACCAATACGGAAAGACGCGTCAATATTGTCCGTAAGGTAAAAGAGCCTTATGAAAATACCAAAACTGATTTACATATTTTTAATGAAGTGGCCAAACAATTTGAGCAATCGAAAAAAATGAATTTCCCCTACAAGCCTTCTGATGTATTTGATGAAATGCGTCATTTATCCAAGGGGCGACTTGTCGATATTTCTGGCATGACTCATGACCTAATTGAAGAGAATCGTGGGATTCAATGGCCTTATACCGAAGAACAAGCTAACAATGGCGAACAACCTCCTAAAGGGGGCAAACGTTTATACACAGAAGCTAGTACTTTCCGCTATACAGATGGTAAGGCTAAATTAATTCCTTTACCCTTTATTGATAATAACGAAGTACCCGATGAAAATTTTCCCTTTTGGTTAAATTCTGGACGCTTAGTCGAGCATTTTCATACCCGAACCCGTACAGGAAAAATAGGTAATAACAATAAATACAGCCCAACACCTTTTATGGAAATGAATCCAGATGCTGCGGCTGAATTAGGTATTATTCATCAAAGTTATGTTCGGGTAGTTTCAAGACGTAGCGATGCTGTTGTGATGGTGATGTTAACCCAACGAGTACCAAACAATATGGTGTTCATCCCCTTTCACTTCTTTGATTGTGTTAATCGTTTAACCTTAGGTTTATTAGATCCACATTCTCGACAACCTGCATTTAAACAGTCTGCAGTACGGATTGAACATATCAATCAGGAAGAAGCAGCCAGAATTAATAAGGAATCGCGAAGCTTCTAAGTTCGCCCTTAATTTTTGGGTGTGCACTGCCCACCCAACCTTAAAAATTACACCAGAAAGATTATGATTGAAGTAAGAAGTGACGAACCTAAATACGCCCATCTTTGGGATAAAGAAACTAAAGATAAAAACCGTTACGGAAAAAATATTGAATTAACCGAAGAAGGCGACGACCGTAGAGATAAAAGTCTTAATATCAATGGTGATGATGGAATAGGTGAAAACCCCAATCGAAATAAACAACACGGTTTCTTTTTAAATGCTGACAACTGCATAGGTTGTCATGCCTGTGAAGCTGCATGCAGTGAGAAAAATGACAACCCTGCACATATTTCCTTTCGTTCCGTCGGTTTTGTAGAGGGAGGCACTTACCCTGATTACCAGCGCCTTAATATATCTATGGCCTGTAATCATTGTGACGACCCTGTTTGCTTAACAGGCTGCCCGACTCGGGCTTATACTAAGTTCACAGAATATGGCGCAGTATTACAAGATCCTGACATTTGTTTTGGCTGTGGTTACTGCACCTGGGTTTGCCCATACAACGCACCACAAATGGATCCAGTAAAAGGACAAGTCAGCAAATGCAATATGTGTGTTGATCGTCTGGAAGTGGGTTTAAAACCATCTTGTGTGGCAGCTTGTTTAGGAAATGCGCTAGATTTTGGTGTCATCGAAAATGTTCCTGAAAATCGTGATCAGGCTATTACTGAAATTCCAGGGTTTCCAACCACGGATATTACACAACCTAATATTCGTTTTCAGCAGAAAAAACAGAATCACCGTGAAATGACCCGTACTGATTCTACACCCTTAAAATATCATAAAGATGATGCAAAAGGCATTTACACCCCTGTTGTTGATGAAAAGATGGGGCAAGAAAAACACTGGAACTTTCGTAAACTTTTAACTAGTCATGAAAGTGCCCATGTTATTTTCACCTTATTTACTCAGGCGACAGTAGGTGCTTTTTTAATGCTTATTTTAGGCCCTGTTTTTGGCCTGGCTGGCTTTAATCTGTTGCAAGAGTATTCAATCCATATGAGTTTGGTGGCGACGATTTTTGTCATCAGTACCATTGGCCTGTATAAATTGAATATGCATTTAGGCAAACCACACCGTTTTTATCGTGGTTTTAATAACTTGCGCCTATCTCCTGTCAGTCGAGAAATTGCTGGTGTTTCCATGTTTTACACGGGGTTACTTGGCTACGCATTTTTTGCTCTGTTCGATAATCCACTACTAAATATTATTGCTGATATTTTTGCATATTTAGCGGTTATCAGTGGCCCAATTGGTTTATTCTTTATGTATAAGCTTTACCGTATTCCTGCTCGTCCTTTTTGGGATCACTTGCAAACGGGTACTGCCTTTTTAGGATCAATGCTTAGTTTAGGTGCACTTATTATTGCGGCTGTCAGCATAATAGCTCTTCCTTTAGCGACGATCACTGAACTCGTTTTATCACTGACAATCATTATTTTTATAGGCTTATCTATTGAAGGTATTGGGCATATTATTCATGCCAGAGATATGAAAACCATCAATAATGAAGGCGCAGCGTCTTTTTATTGTCAAACTACTCAATATGGAAAGTCTTATCTATTGCGCAATGGCTTATTGGCCTTCGGCATTATGCTTTCATCTATCATTCTAATCACTGGTTTATCAGACACTTTGGGTTTTATCACAGCTGGCATATTGGCAATAACCCTCTTGGTCATGGCAATGTTTGGGCGTTCACTCTTCTTTGTCTTAGTGATTCCCACCACGATGCCTGGTGCCTTCTTCTGGAAAAATGATGGTTTTGTGGAGCATGCCCGTGAAACAGGGTTAGCCGATGCACCTCAACATGGTGTTGTGTATGAAAGACATCATGCCTTTAAAGTAAACGAACTCATTCAAACCATTAAAGAAAATTCAATCAAAGATATGATTGAGCATGTTAAATGGATTTTTGGTGGCAAATAACAGAAATATCTAACACTGGTTAATATATATTATTTTTATGAGAAGCGGCTTTCTCTAGTGACTGTAATCATCTACTAACAAGGAATACCAGTATCCAGGGTTCGGGGATGATCATCTGATCGTTAACTTAACAATGCACGTTGTTAACATCCTTGTCACTGGATCTCGGCATCCATGCCAAGATGACGACTTTTTTTTGGGATAACAATACTTGATTACCCATAAGCGAATTAGCCCTTGCGGCCACCAATCAAAGAATAACAAAATCAATGGTTTATAATTTTGTTATTCAAGAGCGAATTAGGCCGCTTACGGCCACCAATCAGAGAATAACAAAATCAACGGCTTACGATTTTGTTATTCAAGAGCGAATTAGCCCTTGCGGCCACTAATCACAGAATAACAAAATCAATGATTTATAATTTTGTTATTCAAAAGTTTCAGCCATTAAAACCAAACTCTGGTCACGTCATACCAGCAGGGATCGCTGGTATCCAGAACACAGGGATGTGCTTCACACCTAACGGTGATTGATGTTAACATCCTTGTCACTGGATCTCGGCATCCATGCCAAGATATCGTTTTATGGGGCTTGAGATAACAATAAGTAAAATCAACCTTGCTTAGACAGAAACTTGTTGTCTTCCTACTAATAAGATCAGTCTCAATAATTAGGAGCCTAATTCAATGACTTTATTATCCTCAGCAAGTAAAACTAAATCTGTTAAACCTTGAAAAATACCATGCTCTACAACACCAGGCATACTATTCAACATTAAATCCAGCTGACTACTATCCAATGATTGATCAAAGCTCATATCTAATATCAAACTGCCATGTGAAGAAACAGCCAGACCACTGCCATTACTATTCTGACGAAGATCACCTTGCCCACCTAGTTCTTCAAGTCGCTGCTTAACCATTTGCCAGGCAAATGGCATGACCTCAATAGGGATTGGGAATTTATCTCCTATGCTATCAACCATTTTACTTTGATCAACTAACACGATGAATTGCTTGCTTGATCTTGCTAACAATTTCTCCTTTACCAAATCAGCCCCCTGCCCTTTCAACAAGACATTATCGGGAGAAACTTCATCTGCGCCATCAACATATATATCCAATTGAGTAATCTGTTCAATTGCTATTAGTGGCAAGCCTAAGGCTTGCGCCTTAAGCATACTGACAACTGAACTTGCCACTGTTGATATCAGCAAGCCTTCGTTTTTAATTCTGCCTGCAAGTTCTTCAATAAAATAATTTGCGGTAGAACCAGTACCCAAGCCAACTAACATACCACTTTGCACTTTATCAGCCGCATGTTTTGCTAACTTTTCTTTATCATTCATACTCACTTCCCCAAACTATTTCAAAAACAACAATAATTACAATTGCGGTATTTTTTCTAGAATTGCCTGCGCATGGCCTTCATGAGAAACGCCATACATTGCTTCTGCTAACATTCCATCCTTAGTGATAATAAAAGTAGACCGTAAAATAGCCATCTTTTTTATGCCGTTTTTTTCCTTTTCTTGCCAGACACCATAACTTTCACACAATTCACCACTTTCATCAGCCAACAAATCCAGTTTTAAAGCATACTTTTTTATAAAATCAGTATGACTACTACAAGAATCTTTGCTTACCCCAATAACAACCGCATCCAGTGCAGCAAATTTACTGGCTAAACCAGTAAAATCATTCGCTTCAATGGTACACCCAGGCGTATCATCTTTTGGGTAGAAGTATAAAACGACATGTTTTTTTCCTTTAAATGAAGATAATTCAACTAATTGATTATCTTGATTTTTAGTGCTGAACTCTGGGGCTGTCTGATTTTTTTCTAACATGGAAATCTCCTTAGATTAAAGACTAAACTTAAGGAACCTCTAATCAAGTCCAATTATTTTTAGCTTGCTAAAACGGCCGATATTTTCCACGAAGATCGGCGCAATAGAATGACTATTACTTCTCACTTCGTGAAAAATAGCGACAGTTTTTTCGGCGCTAAATTCTAATCAACTTAATCAGAGACTCCTTAAACTGATTATCACTGAATTCTATAAACATAAAAACCATAAATTTTTTCTAGCATTATTACGAGCTACAAGATAACTTAGAACAACCTGCTTTATGTCGTGCCCATTCTGGCCTTTTGACAGCATAGGCTTGCTTATCGGGTTGCTCATCATAGGGGTGTCGCATCACTTCAAGCAATTCATTAATCATTGAATAATCACCTTCTTCAGCTTTATCTATCGCCAATTGAGACAAATAGTTTCGCAATACATATTTGGGATTAGCCGCATTCATCCGCTGCAATTTTTCTGCCTGCCCTATCCCATTTTTCTGAACGCGAAGCATATATTTTCGTAGCCATTTTGCAAAACGTGACTTATATGATTCAGTTAGTGCATCTAATCGATACCAGGCTTCAGAGATTGGCTCGAATAATTGCTGGTCAGTGAAGGTCTCAATTTTTTTATCCACATCTAGCAAAGCCAGTTTACGATAAAAAATGGTCATATCAGTTTCAACTTCTGCCAATAAAGCTAGCAATTCTTTACACAATTCATCATCTGTATCTGGATTAAAAGACTCTAAACCCAGTTTATTAGCCATCATGGTATTCCAGCCTTGATCAAAGGTCTGGTTATACACTGTTAATGCTTGCTGTAAAGGCTCAGCCTCTTCTATTAAAGGATAAATAGCATTTGCTAATTGCACTAAGTTCCATAATGCCATTTGTGGCTGCTGACCATATCTATAACGGCGTTCACCTGCATCGGTTGTATTTGGAGTCCACTCTGGATCATAATCATCCAGCCAGCCGTATGGCCCATAATCGATGGTTAAGCCCATGATCGACATATTATCAGTATTCATTACTCCATGAACAAAGCCAACACGTTGCCAATGCACTATCATTTCAGCAGTTAAGCGACAAACCTCTTCAAACCAGTTGATATAAATTTCTTTGTCTAATGGCTGCTTTTGTTTGATTAAATGGGGGAAATCAGTGGTAATTGTATAATCAACAAATTGGCGTAATAGCCCTATCTCACCTCTGGAGGTAAAAATCTGAAAACTGCCAAAACGAATAAAAGAAGGCGCTATTCTGCAAACGACAGCACCTTGCTCCTCCTTTGGGTTACCATCATAAAACATATCCCTAATGACTTGTTCACCGGTCAAAATCAGGCTTAAAGCACGTGTGGTAGGTACGCCAAGATGATACATCGCTTCACTGCATAAAAACTCACGTACTGATGATCGCAATACAGCCAATCCATCAGCAGAACGAGAATAAGGTGTGGGACCTGCGCCCTTAAGCTGAAGTGCCCAGCGCTGATTTTGTGCGTTAACCACTTCCCCCAGATTTATTGCTCGACCATCACCTAACTGCCCTGCCCAATGCCCAAATTGATGGCCGCCATAACACATGGCATAAGGGTTCATTCCTGCTAAAATTTCATTACCAACAAACACATTGGCAAATTGATCTGATTCACAGTCATCCTCTGAAAAACCTAATTGTTCAGCCATTTCTTTAGCATAAGCAACCAGCACAGGGGCCGAGACTTTGGTTGGTAACACAGTGGAAAAACAAGCTTGCATGACTTGTCGGCGATAATTGTCTGTTTCAGAATCAGCAGGTAATTCCTGTACAAAACGATTATCAAATACCAAGTGATCCAGACTACTGGGCTTTTTTGTTTGTAAACTCATTAGATTATCTTTTTTTATCATCAATGCCTTGCATTATTTAGGTAATCCACTGATTTATCTACCTTATTTTTTTTACTGTATCTATAAACTAATGATTATTAGTTTTAAAGGATTTCAAAAAAGCAATAATGCCAGTAGTTAAACCCTCAGCTTCAGTTGTTTTAAAAATATGCTGAGCATGTGCTTTGCCATTGATTAGTATTATTTTTTTGGGGGCAGCTGCTTTTGTATAAGATGACTGTATTGCCTTTGCGGAGTATTCATCTTTACTGGTAATGAATAATAGCTGTCCCTTAAGCTTTTCTGGTTTAAACACTTTGGCAGGTGACAATAAAATGAGTTGATCAATACTATTCAGTTCAGAATAAACATTAGCTTTTGACGCTGCACCACCCCCCATACTCGCCCCTAATACAGTGACCGAGTTAATATCCTGCTGCTGCTTTAAAAATCTAACGCCAGCAAGTATATCTTCAAATAATGCTTGAGGCTTTTCACCTTGAGTTGATTTGTTATAACCTCTAAAATCAATGGCCAGCACTGTAAAATTTTCCTCTAGTAATCGTTGCTCAAATGCCCCCCAGCTTTCCTTATTAAAGATCGCACCATGAGCTAATAATATTGCATGAGACCCGCGTTGTTGATAATTTGCATAAATCGTTGCCTTATCAGCCGTTGTAAAATTAATATCAGTAGCCCAGCTTGTTCCTGTATAAGCAACAGAAAAAACTAAGATGAATAATACACGTAACATAACAACACCTCGTTTCGGAAAGGATAAAATAAAAGTGTACTTATATCTTATTTGTAAGGTAGTATTTTTTGCAAATAAACAAGATATTTGAGATGAAAAAACAATTAATCAAGATCACTGTCACTCTGTTGCTCACTATAACTTATTCTTATTCGATAGCTGAGGTTCCTGGGAAAGTCATTGCTTATGCCTGTTATAGTTGTCATGGTGAAAAATTAATTAATCTTAATATCAAACAGTCAGGCCCCTTATCATCAATTAAGTTAACGCAAACGTTATTAGCATTTAAAACAAATAACAAAAGTGCCACAATAATGGACAGAATTACAAAAGGTTATACTGATTCTGAATTAAAGGCTGTAGCCGAATATATAATTAACTAACATTTTAAATGCTTTCCAGAAGACAGTTTATTCAACTAGCGGGCAGTTCAGCAGGGCTATTAGTCACTGGCTGCCAAAACAAGCTATCTAAACCCTCAGCATCTGCACATGTGGTTATTATTGGTGGCGGTTTTGGTGGTGCAACGGCTGCAAAAACAATAAAAAAATTAGACCCGACAATTAAAGTGACTTTAATTGAACCCAATCAGCACTATATTACTTGTCCTGGAAGTAACTGGGTTTTTGCTGGCTTAAAAAATTTAACCTCTTTGACTGTTTCCTACAAACAATTAGCCAGTCACTACGATATAAACCTGCTGCATCACAAGGTTACTTTAATTAACCCCGAAAAACATTTTGTTACGCTGAACAACAGTCAAACTGTTCATTATGACCGCTTAATTGTCTCCCCAGGCATTAATTTTCGCTGGGAATCTATCGAAAGCCATAATAATTCTACGACTCACTTGATCCCCCATGCATGGAAAGCGGGTGAACAAACCTCTTTACTCAATAAACAGCTACAAAACATGCGTGATGGCGGCACTGTTATTATCTGCGCGCCGCCCAATCCTTTTAGGTGCCCTCCTGGTCCTTATGAGCGTGCCAGTATGATGGCCAGTTATTTAAAGCAGCATAAACCAAAATCAAAAATTTTGATTCTTGACCCTAAAAGTCAGTTTTCCAAACAGGCCTTATTTTTTAAAGGGTGGGAGAAACACTATGGATTTGGCAGCAGTAACAGCATGATTGAATGGCATTCAATCCCTGACAACCCTGTAGTTATAATTGATGTTAAAAACAAACAGCTGGAAACTGATTTTGGAGACAGATTTAAAGCCGATGTTTTAAACTATATACCCGCACAAAAAGCAGCCAATATTGCACAGACATCTGGGCTTTGTGATGAAAGTGGCTGGTGTCCTGTTATTCATAAAACCAGTCAATCAACTTTGCATGCGGATATCCATGTTATTGGCGATGCCTCAATACAAAGCCCTATTCCAAAGTCAGCCTTTGCCGCTAATGCTGAAGCTAAAATATGTGCCTTTGCCGTGGTGAGTATACTTAAAGAAATTGAAATATTTGATCCCACATGGATTAACACCTGTTATAGCTTAATCACGTCTGATCAAGGCATTTCTGTAGCCATGGTCTACAAACTAAATCAGCAAGGTAAAATTTCTAAAGTGAAGGGAGCTGGTGGTATTTCAAAAAACATGGATACAACAAGCCTGTCCCTTGAAGCTGCCTACGCTAAAAAATGGTTGGACAATATTATTAGTGATAGTTTTAGATAAGCTTTAAACTATTGTAGAGCTGATCTCAATCAGCCCTACAAAAATAAAATCTAAATTAGAGAGATTAGGTTTCAAATGAAAGCATTGTTCCAAAAGTATCTCTCCACTCTTGATTAAACTGACCAACTGCTGGTTCGATCGCTGGGTGTGTAAACATCTGCATTGCAACATCAACAGGTAAGGTGATAGCCTCTACGCCTAATTTCAAGACATCCAAAACTTGTAAGGTATTCTTAAAACTAGCTGGCAGTACTTTACACTCAAGACCATGTATTGAAATTAATTGTTGCAAATCGGCGACTACATTGGCACCATCACCGCCCATATTATCAATCCTGTTAATATAAGGCGCTATGTAGTCAGCTCCACATAAAGCAGCCATAAAACCTTGCTGAGAAGTATAGACCGCAGTTGCCAAAACCACTATACCGCGCTTTTTGATTTTTTTAATTGCAGCCAAACCAACTTCAGTTGCAGGTACTTTAACAACCATTTCATAATGCATCTTATCAATAGCAATGGCTTCTGCGACCATTTCATCAACAGTTTGACTAATGACTTGCACATGAAACCGGGCATTACTGCCAATTATGTCCGCTAAATCTGATAAAGCTTGAGACACACCAACACCAGAACTGGCAATAATGGCTGGGTTTGTTGTCACCCCTTTTATGGGTAGGCATGTGTTCAAACGCTTAACACTTTCAATATCAATGGTATCTAAATATAATTCAATCATTTTTTTAAGGTCTTTTTAGTAGGAAATTTATTAGTCTTCAACATTATCAATAAGTTCTTTCAAAAGTCTTTCTCCTTTCTCTATTTGAGCTGATATAACATCAACTTCAAGAACTAATGATTTTTTAAATTCATCATTAGTACATGTTAATAGCTTATTTTTAGTTTCAAGATGTTTCATTTTTAACTTTTGTAAAACCTCAGCTATATCCTCAGCACTTTTTTTTCTCTTTGTTTGATCTGCATCAAAAAAATCCTGGAGCTTGCTCATCAGTGTATTTTTATTCATCACTTTTTCCTAAAATGAATGCCCTTAAAGTTATTTAGGAGCAGACTCAATAACTTCTGACAACTCATTGTCAGTTAAAGTCATTTCACGTTCCACATCTATTGACTGCCTAGAATGATTAATAAAAACAGTCACTGCCATACTAATTAAATTAGACTGGATATCATAGACATAAGCACTATCATTCATTAATGATGTACCCATCTCTGCAGAGATTTTATGCTCTCTGATTAAAACTTCAATTGCCTCCATCATTTGCCGATTTTGGTCTTTCAATTGCGCTTTTAACATATCCTGGGACAATAAAGGCAATTCACTAGTCAATTTGTCACTTTTAACAGCTTCTATATCCCTTATTAAGGACGCAATCTGACAACGCACTTTGTCATATTCCTGTTTTAAATAGATATTATGTGTTGAGCCTGACTTTTGTAAGTTTTTTTGCAGATGTTTAACACCTTTTAATGATTCAGCAAGTTTTAAATTAGCTTCTCTTAACCAATACAAGCGACCCGATTGTTCCATTTCCCAGGTAAATCTTGCCTGACTTATAAATTCGATTATTGCACTATAGATTCCTTTAAAATGTCTTGTATAGGCATCATCCAGATCATAATCCGGAAGTTTCTGATAATGTTTTACAATGTCACTGAGATCCTGATTAGTAAAAACATCTCTTCTATGTAATCCCATCGTTTTTAATATGATATGAACCACATTATCATATAAATGTTCTGTTTCTTTTCTAACTGCTTCCACGGCTGTATCAGGGTATTCAAGAGCTGATGCCATTAAGAAGTTAGGCTTATCAACTGCACCCGCCTTGTCGACTAAAAGCTTTTCTAGCATGCTGGCTAATAGATTGACCATCGGTAGCATGATTATAATTCCAACCATATTAAACAAAGTATGAAATGTAGCTAATTTTAGCGTGTAATCATCTGCTGCAATATTTATCATCATGCAGATCCAATCGACCGACAAGATAAATTGATCAATAAAAATAATAGCGATAACGGATGTAAACAGATTAAAAATCAGATGAGCACCCGCTAGCCGTTTGCCTTTTATATTCGCGCTTAAAGACCCAAGAATTGCAGTCATTGTTGTACCAATGTTTGTACCAATAGCCAAAGCTAAGGAGTTTTCATAACTAATTTGTCCGGCAGCTAAAGCAGTAATGATAAGTACCATGGCAGCACCACTGGATTGAATGATAACCGTTATCGCCACTCCTAGGCCGGCAAAAACAAGTAAACCATAGAAACCACTCATCGCATAGTCCGACAGGGTTATGGTGTCCTTAAAAGCATCAAACCCTTCTTTCATATAATGAATCCCTAAAAACAAAAAACCGATGCCTGTCAGGATATAGCCAAGTCCCTGAAAGTTTTTTGATTTCTGAATTATAAATAAAACACCAAATACCAAAATTGGCATAGCGTAAGCAGAAATTTTAACTTTAAGTCCAAAACCCGCAACTAACCAGGCCCCTGTTGTTGTTCCCAGATTAGCTCCAAAAATAATACCGATCCCTGAAGCTAAATCTAACAAACCCGCACTAATAAAAGAAATCACCAGAACAGACAACAAAGAGCTTGATTGCATCATCATTGTGGTTATCACACCAAAACAAAGTCTCTTTGTAAGACTATTTGTCACCGCCTTCAGAACTCTTTCTAAAATCCCTCCAGTAAATGATTTAAAGCCTTGTTGCAAAGAAATCATTCCGAATAAAAATATCGAAACGCCTGCAATGATCGTTTTAAAGTTCGAACTGAGCCAGAACCCATAAGATAACAATAAAACGGTAATAAAAAGGAAGCTATTTCTTATCATAGGCAAGTCAACAGTAGCTTATATTTTTTATATGATATCCCCTACTGAAAATCTATATTTATTACATTAAAATATAGACCAGAATTTCTATAATAGCTATTCTCAAATTTAACCATTGAAGAATACTGAGCATCGCAATGGAATCGAAGTATAAGGAAAGTTTCATCCATAACAAATCAGCGTCTTAAATAAGAGCATAGCTTTAATCTATGTCAGAAAAACTATATACCCTATTGAGGTAATATTTTGATCAAAACAGAGCAATGCAGGAGCATTGGAAGTGAGACTTTTCAGGTTGTGAAAGTATTAAGCTATTATCCCCCCCCTCTTTAGCAAAGAGGGGTTAGGGGAAAATTGAATTTATAAAATACAGTCTTTAATCAATATGGCAATTAACTAACAACAGGTAAAAAATTGTAGGGCGGACTGAAGTCAGCCCTACAAATCCTTGTTTTTAATCAACCTGTGGTTTGTATATAGCCATGTTAATCAATGACCTTGTTTCTTAAATAATCGCCTGCCTGCGGGATGCTCATTGGCATGAAAAAAGAGCAGTAGTGAATTAAACTCACTGAATAGTTAAAAAACTTAATTACTTGTTATCAGAACACTTCCTTCCTTCAACGTTAAAGAAAATTGTCCTTGTAATAGCCCTTCCAATTCCTTCCCTACCATACTATAACGCCATCCAGATAAAATGGGATTATCGGCTTCACCAAACAATAATTTTTCAAGCTCTTTTCTACTTGCTAAAATCATAGGGTTCAAAGAATTATCATCAGCCCTCATTCTAACAACGGCTGTTAACACATCTAAAACAGCCTCCTGATTTGCTGTTTTTTTCGTAGGTTTAGTTTTATCTACAATAGGAATCGGAGATGAGTTTTTTGCTTCAGCAATCAAATGACAAATGGTTTTGCCATACCTTTTCACAGATCGCTCATTCACACTTCGAACCTTTTCCAGCTCAGCAATAGTCACTGGCTGTAATTTTGCCAATTCAAGTAACAAATCGTCTCTAAACAACCAGTTTTTAGGTCTATTTTCTGATTGAGCAGTTCTTTCTCTCCATTCTGTTAATACCTGAACAATAGAAAGCTGTTTTCCAGTTAATCTATTTCTACCTTTTATTTTTAACCAGGCATTTTCTGGTGATATTTGATATAGCTCTTTATTTTTTAATAATTCAAAATCTTTATCCAGCCAATTAAGTCGCCCCAAATCTTCCAGCTTTTGACTCATAATCTGATAAATCTGACATAAATAAATTACGTCATCAGCTGCATATTGTATTTGCTCTGGACTAAGAGGTCTTGCACTCCAATCGGTTCTTGTATGAGCCTTAGATAAATTAATATTGAGAAAACTTGATACCAGCATTGCATAGCCAGGATTTTCCTGAAAACCTAACAAAGGTGCGGCAACCTGTGTATCAAAAACAGGAAACGTAACTTCACCCATTAACTGATAAAAAATCTCTAAGTCCTGGCGACAAGAATGTAATACTTTGACAGTTTCAGGATCGTTAATCACTAAAAAAAGTTCAGACAAATCAGGTAAAGCAATTGGATCAACACAAACTACCCACTCAGGTGTAGCAATTTGTAAAAGACAAAAGACGGGATAATAGGTTTTTTCTCTTAAAAATTCAGTATCCAAAGCTATCCAGGGAGCTTGTTGAATTCTGTTGCATAAATCATTTAATTGTTCGGGCTTATCAATGTATTCAGTAGTCATAGTTATTTGAATTATTTTAACTCTAGTCTTTATCTTCTCAGAGACTTATTTTACCTTAAACAAAGTCATATTTGTTTACAAAAGAAAAAAATCAGTCAGGTAAATTAAGCTAAAGAAAATAATCTTCAAAAATCCATCACTACTTCAGCGTATTTTACTGTGGGATAGGGTTTTGATTATCAGGCTACTGCAACGGAATGTTATAGCAGAGCTTTCAGAGACGTATTTACGCATCCTTATAAATCGATATCCTATGCATTCAGCCCCAATCTCGCAGAGTAAAACATCATAATTAATGGCTATGTCACCGTTAAGTGTGGATTTTGTGGCTCTTAAGCCCTCTCCTGCTGGAGAGGGCTTTTAAGAGCGTTTTCAACACTTAACGATGACATAGCCTAATTAATTGACATAACATATATGGAAATAAAAATCTCACTTAAAAACAATTATTATGTTACACTGAATAGTTAAATTAAGCCCCACCCCTTGCTCTTTCCTCTCTACAGGTATTATATGTCCGAAAATGATTCTTCGTTACCCTCTTTCCAAGATTTAGCTCTTACTGAGCCCGTATTAAAAGCAGTTGAAAGTGCAGGTTATGAAACACCTTCTCCTATTCAGGCACAAATCATACCTTTTATGCTAGATGGTAGAGACGTACTTGGACAAGCACAAACAGGGACAGGAAAAACAGCCGCTTTTGCTCTACCCATTCTTTCTAGAATAGATCTTAATCAAAAAGATCCTCAAGTGTTAGTTTTAGCACCTACTCGTGAATTAGCTATTCAGGTTGCAGAAGCTTTCCAAGGCTATGCTTCTCACCTTAAAGGTTTCCACGTGCTTCCAATTTATGGCGGTCAGGATTACAGCATTCAATTACGCCAGCTTAGACGAGGTGCTCACGTTGTTGTTGGTACACCAGGTCGCGTAATGGATCATATGCGTAAAGGCACACTAAAATTAAACTCTCTAAAAACACTGGTTCTTGATGAAGCGGATGAGATGTTACGCATGGGTTTTATCGATGATGTTGAATGGATTCTTGATCAAATCCCTGAACAAAGACAAATCGCTCTTTTTTCTGCAACGATGCCTACAGTCATTCGCAAAATTGCTCAAAAACATCTTCACAATCCAGAACAAATCACCATCAAAGTTAAAACCCAAACTGCTGATAATATTCGTCAGCGTTACTGGATGGTCAGTGGTACACATAAGCTTGATGCCTTAACTCGTATTCTGGAAGCGGAAGAATTTGATGGCATGATCATCTTCGTACGCACAAAAACGGCTACCATTGAATTAGCTGAAAAACTAGAAGCCAGAGGGCATTCGACGGCTGCCATTAATGGTGATATGTCGCAACAATTACGCGAAAGATCCATTAACAATCTAAAACAAAGCAAACTAGATATTCTGGTTGCTACAGATGTTGCAGCAAGAGGGCTTGATGTTGACCGTATCACCCACGTTGTTAATTATGACATCCCTTACGATACAGAATCATACATTCACCGTATTGGTAGAACTGGCCGTGCTGGACGAACGGGTGATGCTATCTTATTTGTATCGCCTAGAGAAAGACGTTTATTGGGTAATATAGAAAGAGCAACCAAAAAGAAAGTTGAAGAAATGCAATTACCTTCAACTGATTATATTAATAATGCACGTATCTCACGTTTCAAACAACGTATTACTGATACCCTGACATCAGAAGAATTAAGCTTCTTTACTCAGTTGATCGAACAATACCAAACTGAACATGATACTCCAGCCGCTGATATTGCCGCCGCACTGGCTAAAATGGCTCAAGGCGACGCACCTTTATTGATAAAAGATCTTCCTAAACGAGCACCTCGCAACAAGGACCGTGACGACAGACCTAGACGTGGCGATGAGCGAAGCAGCAGAGGTGATCGTGATCGTACACCTAAGCGTAGCAGAGATCGCAATTCTGACATTAAAATGGACGTATTTCGCATTGAAGTCGGTAACAGCCATGGAGTTAAACCTGGCAATATTGTCGGTGCTATTGCTAACGAAACAGGCATTGATGGTGATCATATTGCCCGAATTAAAATTGAAGAAAACTACAGCACGGTCGAACTTCCAGCTGGCATGCCTAAAGAACTCTTTCAAGAATTAAAGAAAGTAAGAGTTGCAGGGCAACAGCTAAATATTAGCGCAATGGATAAGTCTTTAATTAAAAAAGCTAAAGGGAAAAAACGCGTAGGATCATCATCCAGACGTTCTAAAGGAAAAACTAGCGAGTAAATTTATTCCCGCTTCCTAGCTTTATACACTGGAGTCATCGCCCGCTTATACAGCATGATTCCAGTTATTGTGAATTAACTTCAATTAATAAAATGCTTACCCATTTAAGCGTCGTCTAGGTTAAATAGACTATAGCAATTCTTTCCTGCTAATTTTGCCTGGTACATGGCATGATCAGCATGTTTCATCAAAGTTTCAAAATTACTATTATCGATTGGATACATCGTTACACCCACCGATGCACTAATATGAATATATTGCTTATCAATATTATATGGGTGGGAGATTGACTCAAGCAGTCGCGCCAACATTTGCTCACATTGGACTGGTGATTCAATATCGCCCAGTAAAAGTACAAATTCATCACCACTTTGACGTGAAACAGTATCTTCTTCCCTAATAACGGCCTTGATTCGTTCAGCCACCTTAATAAGTAACTTATCACCCATTTCATGCCCATAACTATCATTAACAGGTTTAAACTTATCTAAATCAAGAAAACAAACTGCAAGTAAGCTCTTTTTTCGTCTGCTGTGTGCAAGTGCTTGAATGAAACGATCGGCAAGAAGTGTTCTATTCGTTAGTTTAGTTAATTCATCATAATGCGCCATGGCCTCAAGTTTCTTTTGCTCCTCCATGTTTTGAGTCACCGCGACGTAATTTGTTAAAATTCCTTTATCACTTCGGATAGATGAAATAGTCAGTATTTGCGGATACAACTGGCCATCTTTCTTACGGTTCCATATTTCACCTGACCAAAAACCTTGCTCTATAAGAGAACCCCACATTTGTTCATAATAATCTGGACTATGTTTTCCTGAATTCAAAATTCTCGGGTTTTTTCCTATAAGCTCTTCACGACTGTAATCAGTTTTGGAGGTTAATTAGGGGCTTTTAACCTAATTACAACTCAGTCTGTGGTCTGTTCATAACCCTATTAATATTTTAATTATAAAATTTTCTGCAATTTATTAAAGTCAAAGTATTCATCTATCTGTTCTTGCCTCAAATCTATATCAACTTTTCCAATACTTTCAAAAGCCGATAAGTTTTCCAGATTTATATCAATAGAAAACTTGTGCAATATGACAAAATCATCGCCTCGAAATCTTACAATCGTAGCGTCTTGAAAATGTTGTTTAAGAAACAGTGCAAAACTTCGTATAAATTTATTCCCCTCTTCCCAGCCATATTTTTTGTTATAGCTGGTAAAGTTTTTCAGTTCAATAAAGGTTAAAGATTTAAATTGATGGTTAGGTGTATTTAATATAGTTTGTAAATAATCATCATTAAAAAGCTCAGTAAGAGAATCATGAAAAAAGTATGACATACGTTTCTTTTCTAATTCTGATGTTGGCATCTGAGATGTATCGTCTATGGAAATATCCTGTAAAGCAATGAGCGTTGCTTCTACTACTGCAGGATGGAACTGTGTACCACTTTCAGCTTTTATTTCGTTTAACGCTTCTTCTACTGATTTTCTAGGTCTATAAATTCTGTTTGTTGTCATCGCATCAAAAGCATCAGAAACTATCATAATATGTGAGGACATAGATATTTCATCAGGAGAACGGGTTCTAGGATAGCCCTTACCATCATATCTTGAATGGTGATACCTGATGATAGAAGCCAAATCCTTATAAATAGACACTTTTTCAAGCATATCAGCGCCTACTTCCGAATGCTGTTTGATCAGTTCAAACTCCAGGCGAGATAATTTACCTGGTTTTAAAAGAATTGCATCGGGAGTCGCGACTTTCCCTATATCATGCAAAATGGCCGCTTTTTCTAACCGACGTATATCCTTGGCATTAAAGCCCATTTCTTTTGCAATTAGAGCACAATATTCCGCCACCCTTATGGTGTGGCCTGCTGTATAAGTATCACGTTGCTCAATAATATTTACAAAGGCCAGAATAGTTTCTTCATAATTAGCACTTTTCTCCTTTTCCATCTCAAGAATAGAGTCTCTTTGTTTATGTGAGTAAAGAGCCATACTTATGTCTTGAGCCATCTTCTCCAATATTTTTATTTCTTCAATTTCAAAGCCATTTTCTCTTGAGCAAAATACAGCAATCATGCCATAGACATCATCATTAAAATCATCTAGCAAAGGCAAAACAATCATCCAGTTCAGATCAACGTCCTCCTTTCGTCTCTGTTGATCTTGATCCAGCAATTCAGCAGATACTTTTTCTAAAATTGCATGTTTTAATTTTGTTGTTTTTCGTACGGCATCAAATAAGAAATTTACTTTTTCAGTGTCTTTTAATGAAATTAGATTTTCAATAACCAACCTATTTTCTTTATTTGATTTAGAAATTATTTCTAAAATATCGTTATGAATTAATCCAGTTAGAACCAATGGGTAAGTATTATTCTTTGCTAATTTATCAGTAGCACTTTTTAAAACAGTTTTAATTGAATAAGATGTTATAAGCATCTCATTCACTTCCGTCACAATTTTTAAAATGTCTTTTAAGTGTTGCTCATGTGTTAAAACAGCCTTTAAATCACTTGTTCTTTGAGATACCTTTTCTTCAAGTATGACTTTTGCATGCTCAATCTCAAACTGACGCTTAAAAACCAAATTGATAAACCAGACAAAAATAAAAATCAGGGTGATGGCAACACTAAGTACAATCAAAATATTATTACTAGTTTTTTGATCGATAAGAAGCATTTGTTGGTTGTGAAGTGCTAAAGGTATCGAGACTCTTATTCCTCCTCGAATATCCCCTACCTTATAACCTTGATGCAGATGGCACTTCAGACAGTCTTCTGTTGTAACCAGCGCCCCCATAAAATCAAAGCTTTTTTGTTGATGATTAAAAACATAATAAAACCTATCTGTTATGTTCTTGCTAAAATAATTTAATGCTTGTGTTTCAAATTTATCCGCTTTATTTGACGGGTTTAATGGTTTTAAACTTGTAATTTTAAAGTGATAGTCACCTTGTGCATTCGAAATATCTGATATTTGTCTGGTCATCCATGCAGGATTAATTTTTATCAACGTTTCGTTAGCATCCGTATGTAAAACATTATCCTTTAAGTAAGGATTAGGCTTAATTCCATTTTTTTCTTTGACATAAACCCCGTCAAATTGAGCATTCCACGCACGCGTATTAACGATGCCTTGAAAATGAGCTTTTGCTTCTTGAATTATTTGTTGTTGAGAAAGCGTTTTTTCATTATTTTTAGAAGAAACAAGTTGAAAAATAATAAAAGAGGTTATTAGGGATAAAAACAGGATGACAGTGAAGATTATAAATAACTTTTGATTGAATAATTTCATCTGAACAATTTAATTATTGCGGTCATTAACATCATAGAAGGGTATCAATAAAAACTCAACATTATCCACTTAACAACATACTGTCATTGATCATCTATGTTTCAGATATAGAATTAATTATTTTTAAGGCTTGTTGATAATCGTACACCTCAATTTGCTGTCCCAATTGATCTGCCATTGGACCAAAAGCGTTGCTTAATAGTAATTGAGAGTCCGAAAACACCTCATTAGCAGCCGTATTATCCGCTATTAATAATTTTTTTAAACGGTCAACAATTTCTAATATTTGCTCTGGATTAGCTGATTCTATCTGTTTATCTGGTGACTGTAGCGTTATATTGTTTAATGCCTTTCTTAAGTTTAATTGTTCAGACTTTACCGTGTTAATAAGCTGAAAAACTTCATCATGACTTTCTTTGTCTTTATAAGTTATCAAAAACTGTTCTAAACAATTAACACTTCCCTGTATCTGCGTAAGGCCTAATGAACCCGCCGCTCCTTTTAAAGTGTGTGCAATTGCACGCGCACTCTCAACTTCAGTTTTAATACAATGTAAATTCAACTTATCCATATCTTCAAAATGAACACTGTCAAACTGTCTAATTAAACGTAAATAAGCAATGGCATCACCACTCATATTACGTAGCCCAATATTACTATCAAGACCTTCAATACCAGCTAATTGATCAGGTAGATTTATCTCATCAATCGTTGTTCGAGTTGATGGTATAAATGCGGGTATTGACGTCTGAGAAGCAGGAACTTTATGTTTAGGCAGATACTTAAGAATCATCGAATAAAGATTACCTGGATCAATAGGCTTAGCGACGAAGTCATTCATCCCAGCAGCCATGCAAGCAAGACGGTCCTCTTCAAAGATATTGGCTGTCATCGCCAAAATGGGAAGGTTTTTTTTCTCTGGTATTAAGCGAATTAAGCGAGTCGCTTCCAAGCCATCCATAATGGGCATCTGCATATCCATAAGAATCAGGTCATAATCATTTGCACTCACTTTATCCACGGCCTGTTGACCATTTTCGGCTGAATCTACTGTTATTTTTACGTTTTTCAGTAATCCAAGCGCCACTTCAAGATTAATAGCATTATCTTCAACAACCAAAATTCGTGAGTCTATAAAGTGAGAAAGACAGAGATCCTCAATATTCTTTGCTTTAAGCTCTGTTTTAACTTGTTGGCTCCCACGACCAGAAGACAATTTCACGGTAAACCAAAAAATACTGCCTTGGTCTGATTTACTCTCAACACCAATTTCACCGTCCATTAGCTGGACTATATGTCGAGTAATTGCCAACCCTAACCCTGTCCCTCCATATTTTCGCGTAGTTGAAGCATCTGCCTGTTCAAAAGCATCAAAAAGAATAGACTGTTTTTTAGGGTCGATACCGATACCTGTATCTTCAACTTCAAAGCGTAGAATAACCTTATCACCCTGCTCTTCCAGTTTTTTCACACTTAATTTAATGCTACCTTGTTCAGTATACTTAATTGCATTACCAACAAGGTTAATTAAGGCCTGAGTCAAACGGGTTGGGTCTCCTCTTAACCATTCAGGAGCACTGTTAAGCTTTACTTGCAGATTTAATTTCTTATCATCAGCTTGCACTTTAAACAGCGACAAGATGTTATCAAAGATCATGTTTAAATTAAAATCAGACTGTTCAAGAGTTACCTTGCCAGCCTCAATCTTAGACAGGTCTAGAACATCATTGATAATCTCAAGTAAATGGGAAGCAGAGTATTCAATTTTTATAAGCCGGTCCATCTGTTCAGGCATGGGGTCTGCCTGTAATAGCAAATGAGTGAGGCCAACAATGCCATTCATCGGTGTACGAATCTCATGACTCATATTAGCTAAAAAAGTACTTTTAGCCTTGTTGGCAGTTTCTGCACGCTGCCGAGCTAAATCCAATTGTTCAGTGCGCTGTGCAACCAATTCCTCCAGGTGATGCCGATGACTATCCAGTTCTTTGGCTAAGCGTTTTTTCTCGGTAATATCTTCTTTAAGTGCTACATAATGTGTTACTTCACCATCTGGTTGGTGTAATGGCATGATCAGGGCAAATTCAATATACTCACTACCATCTTGACGCTTATTGTAGAACTCCCCTTTCCATGGATTACCTTTTACCAGTTCCTCCCACATTTTTTTATAGGTGTAATCGGGAGTTTTACCTGATTGCAGAATCCTTGGGTTCTGGCCAATTATTTGTTCTCGGCTGTACCCCGTATCTCGAATAAAAGCTTCATTAACGTATTCAATTTCAGCATCTAAATTGGTAATAATAATATTCTCGGGACTTTGTTCTACCGCCAGAGCAAGCTTTCGTAGTTGATCCTGAGTTTTTTTTCGCTCACTAATATCTGTATGAGTACCAATCATTCTTAATGGCTTTTCGTCTTCAGTCCATGAAACAACCTTTCCTCTGGCTTGAATCCATTTATAAGTACCATCTTTACACTTCATACGGTGTTCGTTTTCATAAAACGGTGTGAGATGCTTTAAATGGCTATCAACATCGACAAGAGCCTGTTCTAAATCTTCAGGGTGGACTCTGTTTTCCCATTCCGAAAAACTATTATCAATTTCGCCTTTGTTATAACCCAACATTTGTTTCCAGCGAGTTGAAAAAAAAATCTGATTAGTTTTTACATTCCAGTCCCAAACACCATCCCGATTTCCTTCCAAAGCAAAATGCCAGCGCTGTTCACTCTCTTTAAGCTTATTTGAACTGATCCTCACTCGCTTAATAATAAAATAGGCAATCAATGATCCAATGATTACGATGATTGACATCAATCCATATAGAATAGTCCTGCTTTGCATTTGTTGCTCTTGACTAAGATTAACAAACTCTTCTGCTTTATTTTGAGCGAAGAATATTAAGCCATTCATTTCTTTAGTTAATCTGGCAACATATTCTGCACCTTTACCCTTGGTCATTGTTGCCGCTTCTAAATTTTTTCCTGCTCTTGTTAAGTTGATTACCTCAGAGCGAATTGGCTTCCAGTTAACAAACGATTGTCGTACTTTAGTAATCCTGGCTTTGTCCCCCAGAAAACGCGTGATAATAAAATCAAAATGCCTGTAAACTTTGGTTTCATATTTATCAACCAAGGAAATTGCAAGTTCTTGTTCTTTTGTATTTTGCGCTAATGCAACATCCTTCATATACCTGTGCATGGCAATGATATCTGCATTGGCTTTTAGTACAGAGTTACTGACTGCGAAGGGATGCTGATAAAGTTTTTTTGTTGAATCAGCCATTAAATCGACAACTTTAACAGCCTCAAACTGAACCAGCAGCATCATGGCGATTAAAACCACAAAGCCAGTTGTTAATAATCTGATAATTTTTTTATGCATGAAAATATTTTTCCATTAAATTTAGATTATGTATTGCTTGATAAAAGCTAGTTAATCACTCAGCTTAAAGGATTTGTCCTGAATAACTTCAATACAAATATCAACGATTTCAGGTTCAAATTTTTTACCACTTTCCTGTTTAATTAAATTAATAATTTCAGCTAATGAAAACATGTCTCGATAAGGTCTATATTCAGACATGGCTGCAACCACATCTGAAACAGCCATGATTTTTGCTTCCAGCTTAATTTCGTCCCCTTTTAAACCATTGGGGTATCCAGTGCCGTCAATATTCTCATGATGCTGTAAGACCATTTCAGCAACTGGCCAGGGAAAATCGACTGTTGAGATAATTTCATAGCCTATCGTGGTATGGTCTTGCACAATTAAACGTTCAAATTCATTCATTGGACCTGGACGGTTTAATATTTCAGCAGGAATATATATTTTCCCGATATCGTGGATCAATCCGCCTATTTTTAGTCCTTCCAAATTGTCATCACTAAAGCCCATTCGCTCTCCAATAGCGACTGCTAATTTTGCCACTCTAGTTTGATGACCTGCTGTATAAGGGTCGCGTTTTTCAACAGTTAAGCTAATTGCATTAACCGTTTGTAATAAGGCTTTTTTAATATTAATTTCAGAACGTTTTTTTTCTTCGTAAACACGTTCAACATCGGACAAATCATGTAAGGTAATTAAACAAGCATGATTACAATCATGTGGTATGTTGGAAGATCGAATTTCTAATGACAGGTCGTCCTTATCCTTACGCGCTAATCGTTGATGCAAAACTTGATTTTCGTTATAAGGCAGTTTAAATTCATCCCCCGGCAAGACACTGTAGTGTTCAATTAACAAACTCAAGGCACTAGGGTTTGAAAATATAACTTTTTTTTCACTATCGACAACTATAATGCCATCTGAATTATGATTGACAACTTGCTCTAATAAACTTGAAGTTTCAATATTTTTTTGCATTAATCTAGCATTAGCCACTGTTAATTCTTCAGCTAACCGGCTATTTTCTAATCGTAATTCATTCTGTTCAAATGCTTCTTTAATAGTGGTTCTTATTTGAGCATCATCCCATGGCTTAGCAAGAAACTTATAAATATTACCTTCATTAATGGCTTCAGTAATGGTATCAAGGTCTGAAAATCCACTGAGTACAATACGAGTAATATCAGGAAAACGTGCTTTAACTTTTGCTAAAAATTCAATCCCTGTCATACCTGGCATACGGTGATCTGAGACGATAACATTAACAGACTCACTCTCTAGTATTTGTAGTGCCTCACCCCCTCCACCAGCGAGCAGAATCGTATAGCCATCCCTACGTAATAAGCGTTTTAATGCTTTTAATATATTGGGTTCATCATCAACAAGAAGTAAAGTTCTGTCAGTCATTATGCTTTTGCTTGTATGGATTTTGTCAGTAAAGAATAAATTATTTTACTTTTCTTAACTTTAAACAGATTAAAGTTTCAGGAGCAATTTAGCAAACCTGCCTATTTAAATAAGAATAAAACTAGCTTTCCTGTATCAAAAAATTCTGTTCTCTGAATAATTTCACACAGACATCTACAATTTCTACATCGTATAATTTTCCAGCATTCAATTCCAGCTCAACTATTGCTGCATCGATACCTATACATTTTCTATAGGGTCTGTCTGAACTCATCGCATCAACAACATCAGCAACGGCCAATATTTTTGCTTCAATGCAAATTTCATTGTCTTTAAGCCCATTTGGATAACCAGAACCATCCAGGCGTTCATGATGTTGTACTATTGCTTTTGCAATAGGCCAGGGAAATTTAACATCTTTAATAATTTCGTAGCCAACCTGAGCGTGCGTTTTGATTAAGCCAAATTCAGCATCAGATAACTGGGATGGTTTATTCAATATTTCTGAAGGGAGGTAAATTTTTCCAATATCATGAATTGCTGCCGCCTGATAAATACCATTAATCAATTCATCATCTAGATTCAATTGTTCTGCTATCGCTTTTGAAATACGAGCACAATTATATTGGTGACCAGCTGTATAAGGATCACGTTTTTCCAGAGCTAATGAAACGGCCTTAATCGTAGATTTAAATGACTCCCGTAATTTATGTTCTGCTTCTTTACGCTCATTAATATTAAGGATTGCCCCAAAAATTCGTAAAGCTTTTCCGGATGAGTCATATTCAATTGCACCATTATCCTCCAGCCAAATAATGGTTTTATCAATATGAGAAATACGGTATTCAAGTTGAAAGGTTGTATCCTGATTGTGAATAGCAGTTAATATTTGCTTTCTTACTCCATCTTTATCTTCTGGATAAATTTGTTCATACCAGTTCAGTACTCCTTTATTATATTGCTGGTGATCAATCCCGGTATTTCTCTGTATTTTTGAGCAAAAAAAAGAAAGATTTAAATCAGCAGCAGAGGATTCATATATTGCTGCGGGTACCGCTTCAATAACATGCTTAAAACGCTGTTCATTTTCTGTGACTTTTACCTCAAGAGAGGTATTTTGCTGTCGAAGAAAGTCTTCTGCCTGCTTTGCTAATAAATGCGCCTTAATACGAGCAAGCAGAATAGCAGGCCTTATGGGTTTTACAATAAAATCTACTGCACCAAGCTCTAAGCCTTTTTCTTCATCTTCCTCAATATCTGAGGCAGTGACAAAGATAACAGGAATATCTTGAGTAGTTGAATCTTGCTTCAGATTCTTAAGTACCTCATAGCCACTCATTTCTGGCATTTGAATATCAAGCAAAATCATGTCAGGGCGAGGATCAGAGTTGACAATATCCAGACACCTGACCCCTGAATTTGCTGCACGCACCGTATACAGAGGAGAAAGAATTTTACTCATCACTGTTAAGTTAACAGGTTCATCGTCAACAATTAGGAGTGTGGCTTTTTTTTTCATACGCACTTATAGTCTTAATCTAAAGGACTTAATACAACTGTAGTTCAACCTACTATTTTTGTCAGCAATTATGCAATAAGGTTCTTAAGTCAATTTTTAACACAAATATGCCCGCCTGACGTTAACATTTATTCCTAACTGAGATTTTTAGGGTTCTAATTTCAGTGGAAAAGAAAGGGGTTGCTATTCAGTATGAAAAGCGGGCCGCAGTTGCGCGTCAAAATTTAAACTAAACACAATAGGCATTTGATAAAATGAGCCAAAAACATACTGAAGAAATTATCTTGGTACAAGAGCTTGGGCATTACATTTAAAGGGCAGCAATTCGCTCTATTGCTTTAGCATAAGCACCTGATAAATCTCTTCTCTTACATATTGCAATTTCAAGGTCCTGATCATTATCAATAAAGAAAGGTTCTGAAATAATGCAGGGGGCATTGGTGCTCATCAAAAGAAATCCGCCCCTATCTTCAGCAGATTTAGGTCTTATCCCTCTGTTCGACAGGCTTAAAGCATTAACTAAACTCTCTAGTAATATTTCTGCCATTTTTTTTCCGGAATTTGAGTGATGATAGTACAGCACCTCAGTTCCGCTCACCTTTCTATTAAAGGCATTACAATGAAGACTAATAATAAAATCAGGATTCAACTCATTAATATCACTCGGTAAGGAAGCATAAGTTCTTCTATAGATTATTTGAACATCTACACCTACAACTTTACTCTCTATTTCTTGAGCTAAGTTTTGGTTAAAGCCAAACTCAGTTAAATTAAATTTTTCGTTATGAGCACCAGGCGATCTTTTCTTGTGTCCAATAACTAAAGCACATGTTTTCATATATTTGCCCCTGTTGCTAATACAGACGTTTAAATCAACTGCCCGTAAAAAGGCTGAAGGTATTTAATGCTACATCTAGTATTGAGGTAGTAAGCCTACTTAAGAAGTCCCTGATCAAGTCCAATTATTTTTAGCTTGCTAAATTCTAACCAACTTAATCAGAGAGTCCTTGAGAGAACTGGTTTTTATTGATCTACTTATTTTGACTCAGTATAACCACTAGACAGGAGTAATAGCAACCCAGCATATGCCTCCTAAACCCATAAAAATAAAAGTTTTGTGGGATAGGTGTATTAGTCGGCCTTCATCAAACGATGCCTGTCATTCATTTTTCCATAGACACATCCCGCTTGCCTTTTCTATTGCTTCCAAGCTCTTTACATGTGCCTCCTGTTCCTGTTCTGTACAAGCAAGCACTTTGATCCTTGCTCTATCAGCCGATAATCGAACTATCCCCTGTTTTTTAGCTTTTTCACCGTCATCAAAATCCATAAGGGAATATTGTCCCCCCGTCATTGCTAAATAAACATCTGCCAGTATCTCGGCATCTAACAAGGCCCCATGCAATTCCCTATGGCTATTATCAATTCCAAAACGCTTACACAAAGCATCTAAACTAGCTCTGGCACCTGGGTATTTTTTCCTGGCAAACGGTAAAGTATCAAAAACAGTACTATGCTCTTCTACTGTTGTTTTATTCCCTTTAAGTTGAGCCAGTTCATGATTTAAAAATCCTACATCAAAAGGGGCATTATGGATAATTAATTCAGCGCCTTCGGTAAAGGCTAAATAATCATCAACAATATCCCGAAACCTTGGTTTATCTTGTAGAAATTCATTACTTATTCCATGGACTTCTATTGCACCCTGATCAATATCCCGATCAGGGTTGATATAGACATGGAAAGTATTTTTAGTGACCCGCCTATTGATCAGTTCAACACAGCCTATCTCAATAATTTTATGGCCTTCTCGCGGATTAAGCCCTGTTGTTTCTGTATCCAGGACTACCTGTCTGACATCTTCTTCTGTCACTTTTTCACCTGCCAAATAACAAATTTTTTATTTGCTGCAATTTCATTAACCCCAGTAAATAATCGTTTTAAATCGATATGATAACCAAGGTGACGATTACCTATCACCCATAAATTCCCACCTTTTCGTAAGACTCTATGTGCTTGCCTGAACATAGTTAATGCAATTTGATTACCGACCGTACTTTGCTGATGAAAAGGCGGGTTACAAACAATTAAATCCATTGTTTCTGCTTTAAAATCAGTCAAACCATCAGCAACACTAAAATCAGCTGTTCTACTGGGCAAAGCTTGAGAAAAGTTTTCTTTTGCAGAGGCTACTGCCATATATGACTCATCAATAAAATATAACTGCGATAAAGGATGAGACTCAGCCAGCATTAACCCAACCACACCATTCCCACACCCTAAATCCACAATATCTTTGGCTTCGGTATTTTCAGGCAAGTGTTGCAATAAAAATCGGGTACCAATATCTAGGCTTTCTCTTGAAAATACATTGGCATGGTTACAAATTTTGTATTGAGTATTTTCCAGCGGGTAATATACAGGATAAGGATTTTCAAATTGTTGTTGCACTTCAACCTTAACAAAAATCAGACGTGCTTTTTTCTTTGCTAAAGAAGGTTTGGTTGGCCCTATATATTTTTCCAGTAATTTCCAGACAGTAGCTGACATTGCTTTAACCATACCAGCTGCAATAACCGTTGTATTTTCAGTGATCAACTGTTGCAAGCGAATTAACTGATCTTCTAAAAGAGCTAATGTCTTTGGTACTTTTATCAGCACACAATCGAACTGCTGCTCTGGCCAATCTAAAGAATTATGTAATTCAATCGCTGTCTGAGAAAGATTATTTGCACTAAGATTTAGTCTGGTTGCTTGCTGAGATAACCAGGAATCTGACATTGCGCTTGCTTTAAATGTATTTAAAGCAAGCGCCAAAGTGCCAAACCTATCATTTAATATAAGTATACGACTTTCTTCCGTTAACTCACCTTGATCAGATAAATACTGTAACAAATATTCATCAGCCGCATCCCAAGCTCTTAATTGTTCATTCTTACGGTAAGGCAAGCGCTGTATTTCAAACGTCCCTTGCGGTACATTTAATAATGTTTCCATAAACTCTATGTCATTTTTAACTGAACAACATTATAACGTAGTAAAATACGCTTTTTTTATCAAAAAACAAATATCATGCATATTCAGTGGTACCCCGGTCATATGCATAAGGCCAACAAAGAAATAAAAGAAACAATTCCAAAAATTGATCTTATTATCGAAGTTTTAGATGCACGTATCCCTTTTAGTAGCCAAAACCCCCTACTTTCAACATTACGAGGTAAAAAACCTTGTATTAGAGTACTCAGCAAAATGGACTTGGCTGACCCAGAAACCACTTTGCTCTGGCAAAATTTTCTCGAGCAAGAAAATGGCGTTAAAACACTCGCCGTTACTACTCAACAACCAGACAAAATAAAGCTGATAACTCAACTCTGTCATAAGATGATTCCTGAAAAAGGAAGTAATGACAAAACCATAAAAGCCATGATCATGGGGATTCCAAATGTTGGAAAATCTACCATCATTAATATATTAGCTGATCGAATGATTGCTATAACGGGTAATGAACCCGCTGTAACCAAACGTCAACAACGTATTAGGCTGGAAAATAATATTATTTTATCTGACACTCCTGGGGTTCTCTGGCCAAAAGTTGAAAACCTAAACAGTGCGTATAGATTAGCAGTGACGGGAGCAATAAAAGATACCGCTATAGACTATGATGATATTGCCTTTTTTAGCGCCGAATATTTGTTGAAGTATTATCCAGATGAACTAAAAACCCGTTTTCAATTAGAAAACCTTCCAGACAATGAAACTGAATTAATGGAAGCCATTGGACGAAAGCGGGGCTGTTTAAGACCTGGAAAGCAAGTCGACATTGAGAAAACCAGTAAAATCCTGATAGCCGAATTTCGAGCGGGAACACTGGGCAGGATTACCCTTGAAACGCCAGAAATAATTAAAAAAGAATTACTTGAGCTATCCATGACTCAACAACGTAAAGCAGAAAAAAAAGCTTCAAGAAAACAAAAATGGAAAAACTCTAATTCAAAGCCACCTACTCGATAATGGCAATTAGCGCCGATTTCATCTCCTTAGAGCTCACAATAATAACGTAACCCAGCCTACTGCTACCTTCATAAGTAACAAAGGGTAAATTTATTTATTGTTATCGCTACCCTACCTAAAACCGTCATCTTGGCAGGGATGCCGAGATCCAGTGACAAGGATGTTAACAACGATCATAGTGAAATGACTGAAGCACATCCCTGTGTTCTGGATACTGGCGTTCCCTGCCAGTATGACGTTTACCTTGGTTTTGCTTATTACTTGTAGCTGGGTGATTGCTCCGACTTAAAATGCTGATTACGTACGAGTTTCAGCTATTTTATAAAATCACCAGCTTAACTGTTATACGTCATCTCGGCAGGGAGTCACATTTTACTATCCTGCCTAATGCCCTTTTCAATGCAAACCTGTTCCAGACAGGTTTGTGCCGAGATCCAGTATCCAGGGATGGGATGACTGTATAAACAAATATATGCTAATGATTCAGATCGTACATCCCTATACACTGGATACCGGCGATCCCTGCTGGTATGACGGGACAAGGGGGTAGCTCAAATGACTGAAGCTCTTGAATAACAAAATTATAAACCATTGATTTTGTTATTCTTTGATTGGTGGCCGCAAGGGCTAATTCGCTTATGGGTAATCAAGTACTGCTATAGGTTTGACTACGTTATAAATTAGAAACATCCTCCATAAAATTAGCTTGTAATTTATCTAATGATTTTTTTATAAGTGATTCATTAATGATAGAATTAAAAAAGTTCAGCATTATAGTCTACACCCCGCTTTAATTTGAATGATAAACAGACTTAAACTTTAATTGGAAATAGAATCTATGCCAGAAACAAGTTTAACAAAGAGTACTAGCTTTCATTTTCTACTTCTAGAAAATGATGAAAAAGCAATCCACATTGATGCTAGTGTTTATCTATTATTAGGTTATAAAGCTAAGCATTTCTTGAATGAAAAGTTACGGTTTACAGAGCTTATTCATTCTGATGATCAAGATATCGCTGCTGAATTATTTTCTCTAAAGCCCCAACAAACACTTAAAACTATCAACTTTCGATGTAAAAAGGCAAATAAAAACATTATCTGTCTGCATGGTCGTTACCAAAAGTTAATTGACGAATCGTCCAATACTCTAACATTACAATTACAACTGACGGATGCAAAAGAATTAACACAATCAGTCAATGATAAGGTTTTTTTAACCAATTTCACTGCAATGATGGAAAACAGTGATGACTATATTTATTTTAAAGATCGTAACCATGTTTTTACAGGGGCTAGCCAAACCTTAGTTGCACTAACTTCTCCATCAGAGCATTGGACAGATCTGCTGGGACAAACTGATTACGATGTTTTCCCTAAAAAATTAGCAGATGCTTATTATCGACTAGAAAAACAGATCTTTTCAGAACACGTAAACGTCTCACATGAGCTACAACAAACCCTTGACAATAAAGGAACCCCTGGATGGGTTGATAACCGTAAATATCCGATAAAAGATAAATCCGGCAATGTTATTGGCTTATTTGGCATTGCTCGTGATATTACTGCCAGCAAGTTATTAGAACGTGCTTTAGAACAAAGTGAAAAACGATATCGCACAATTTTTAACGACGCGCCACTGGGATTGGCGGTAATTGATTCACTGACAGGGAATATTTACGATGTAAACCCGTCTTATGAAAAAACTGTAGGCCGGTCAAAAGAAGAATTAAAAACTATCAATTGGATGAAGATTACGCATCCTGATGACCAGCAAGAAGATTCTGATAAGATGTCATTAATGAATTCAGGTAAAAGCAATGGATTCTCAATGAATAAACGTTATCTTCAGCCAGATGGAACAATTGTCTGGATTAACATGACAGTTGCTCCCTTAGGTGTTAAGGACGAAAGTACCCCCCACCACTTGTGTATGATTGAAGATATCACTGAACGTAAGCAAACAGAAGCTAAATTAGAACTTGCGGAAACAGTTTTCCAAAATACCACTCAAGCCATTACCGTAACCAATGCAGATAATGTGATTGTTGCAGTTAATCCTGCCTTTACTCATTTAACAGGCTACAGTTCGGAGGATGTTGTTGGTAAAAGCCCAAAAATACTTCAGTCGGGCCGAAGCACTCCCTCTTTTTATGAATATATGTGGGAAAACATAAACACAAATGGGCATTGGCAAGGAGAAATTTGGAATAAAAAAAAGGATGGTACCGAGTATGCCGAATGGCTGACCATTGATTCTATCTATGATAAAAATGGAAACGTATCCCAACGAGTCGCTCTTTTTTCTGATATCACTGAAAAGAAACTTGCCGATGAAAAAACCTGGAATCAGGCTAACTTCGATACATTGACAAAACTGCCCAATCGTAACTTATTTGGAGATCGCTTAGCTCATGAAATTATCGTTTCTCAACGTTCCAAAAAATCATTAGCTTTATTGTTCATGGACCTTGATCATTTCAAGGAAGTTAATGATACCCTTGGCCATGATAAAGGCGATATATTGCTGATTGAAACAGCTCAGCGAATTCAAAACTGTGTAAGAGAGTCCGATACGGTTTCTCGATTAGGTGGCGATGAATTTACTGTCATATTGACTGAGTTAGAAGATACCTTACGAGTTGAGCACATTGCTGAGAAGATCCTTCATAGTTTAAGCCAACCATTTGCATTAGGTATGGAGAGAGTCTATATCTCAGCCAGTATCGGTATTGCACTTTATCCTAATGACACAGAGGAAATTTCTGAATTAGTTATCAATGCAGACCAGGCAATGTATCTTGCAAAAGCTAATGGCCGAGATCAGTTTAGTTTTTTTACCCAATCCATGCAGCTTGGCGCTCAATATCGTCATCAATTGGTCAATGATTTACACAATGCATTAATCGAAGAACAGTTTCAGCTTCACTATCAACCCATCATTAACCTTCAAACAGGCAAAATCATTAAAGCTGAAGCCTTGTTGCGATGGAATCATCCAATGCGTGGACAGATCAATCCAGAGGAGTTTATTCCTTTAGCTGAAGAGTCAGGGTTTATTATTGATATTGGTCATTGGGTTTTTCAACAGTCAGTACAGCAAATTAAACGATGGCAAGAAAAGTTTGCCTCTGATTTTCAAGTATCAATCAATAAATCTTCAATTCAATTTCGAGCTCAAGAGGATCATAGTGATTGGCTTGCTTATTTAAAACAACATAAGGTCAGTGGGCGTCATCTAATTATTGAAATCACCGAAAACCTTCTTCTTGATGATTCGGGGAAAGTTAACAATCAATTATCATTTTTTCGAGAGAATGGCATACAAATAGCACTTGATGATTTTGGCACTGGGTTTTCTGCACTATCTAATTTCAATAAATTTGATATAGACTATCTAAAAATAGATAAAACTTTTATTCAAAAGCTATCAGCCGACTCTAATGATCGACCTTTATGTGAAAGTATCATTGTTATGGCGCACAAACTTGGTTTAAAGGTGATTGCTGAAGGCATTGAAACTAATGAGCAACAACAAATTTTAATGGATGCAAACTGCGATTACGGACAAGGGTTTTTATTCTCAAAAGCTATTCCAGCAGATGCATTTGAAAAATTATTGTTTCATGATTAAACAGTCTTTCGACTGACATAGCTTGGTATTGGCCTTTAAGGAGCCTCTGATTAAGTTGGTTAGAATTTAGCGCAGAAAAAACTGTCGCTATTTTTCATGAAGTGAGCAGTAATAGTTGTTCTATTGCGCCGATCTTCGTGGAAAATATCGGTAGTTTTAGCAAGCTAAAAATAATTGGACTTGATCAGAGATTCCTTAATATACCCTCTTTTTAAAGTAGTCCATTCATTTCTGAGAAACCACTATTCTATCAAACCCCACTGTAAATCAATAAAAATTGACTGAATTATAGTCAATGATGACTGTCTTTTTTCTACATATCAATCAAATTATTATCACTCATTTTTCTGTAAAAGTCTTTGCAGGCAATACATCTAACATATCCCACATAAAAATATAGAGCATTGATTTATTTTTATTATTTGACGAAAAAGCCTAACCCATGTCTATACTTGTCGTTCACATTTTTCTTAGGAATGTGTGGCTTTACAATAATTATAACAAAGAGGTATTGCTATGGATTTGATTACAACAAAACTTGGTCTGGAAATGCTTTTACGGTGGGGGCATTTTATGGCTGGTATAACCTGGATAGGTTTACTTTATTATTTTAACTTTGTTCAAACTGAATATTTTAAAGAAGCAGATGCCGCATCAAAATCTGATGCTATTCAACACTTAGTACCCAAGGCTTTATGGTGGTTTCGTTGGGGAGCGATGTTTACTTTAATTACTGGTCTGGGTATTTTCGCTGTTCGGGGCGGTGGAATGTCAATGGATATTTACGTGGGCGCCTTACTTGGGCTATTCATGTTTTTAAATGTCTGGTTAATTATTTGGCCCAATCAGCAAATTGTTATTGCATCCGCTACGCAAGTGGCAAGTGGTGGAGATGCTTTACCTGAAGCCGCTGGTGCACTAGCAACTGCAGGGTTAGCATCAAGAACCAATACATTATTTTCTATTCCAATGTTATTTTTTATGGGGGCATCGGCTCACTACCCTCATAGCTTTAGTTTATTCGCTTTTATTGTTGCTGTAGCCGTTATTGTTGCACTTGAGTTTAATGGTGCTTATCCTGCCATTAAACATATCAATGCATTTAAAAAACTGCCTGAAGCTGGAAATATGAAACCTTATGCCAGCGTTAATGGTGTTATCTATTGTGGCTTAGGTTTGACCGTTATTTTATTTTTTATTCTAGATAAATTGTAACTTTATACTTATTATTTAAAACAATTAAGCCTCAAGCAAGAATATTGCCTGGGGCTTTTTTAATCCATCAACTGTGGTATAAACGATTTACTTTATAAATCAGTTAATTTCTGCAAGCCAAATAACAAGATCGCGAGCAATATTGGATGCGGATTTATTCAGTGCTACGACAGCGCCTCTTGCATTTTTTGTCGCTGCGGACACTTCGGAAACAAATTCTTTTGTTTCTATTATTGCTCTTGTCTTATTATCAATCAGATAAAAACGGATTCTAATAACTCCTGTAGAAGTGCCGTCATCATATATATGATGACTAAGATCTATTAAGTTACTTTCCAAAAGAAAATCAGATTTTGCAACTGATATCGGAGGCACCACTGCTTTAAATAAATGACTATCTTCAATGCTGAGTTGAAAAAGTGTCTGCAACAATTTAACCGGTGTGTCATTCCAGCGGCTATATACATAGCTGTTCCAACTGTACTGACTATCAGTATAAAGAATGTCAGTCGCAGTCAGTGCTCGAGTTGCACGAATGGGAGTGAGTTTAATAATAACTTGAGTTTGTTCCTGAGGCTTTACTATTCCCTTACTATTTATTATCTTTGGTGAAATAGTATAGAAATCAGCTGGTGGGATATTTTTTGTCATACATCCACTCAATAGAATGGATAATACTATAAAGATAGAGATACTATTTCTCATCATACCCTTCCTCTCCTGGGCCAGGTTTAGGCTGGGAACTTTTAAATATAAGGTCACTTGGACTGGCATCAAACCCTTGAGTTGTTGTTTGTAAATTTCTTGCCAAAATATCTAATTCTGAAAGTAGTTGATCGAATGTCTGCAGACTCTTCAGTAAATCCTGACTCATATTGCTAGTGACATCAGTAGAATTTTTTTCCAGGCTGTTTGCCATTTTTGTCACACTCACTGAAGCTGTTTCAATTTTTTCAAACGCCGCAGTAATTCGCTTTTCCATGATCACACCATTATCAACCAAGGTCTGAAAGCTTTCCTTTTGTTGCCTCATACTTTTAGCAAGTACCTTTATTTCGGAGAGAGTAACGGAAACATTATCCAGATTCTGATCACTGAGTAGTAGACTAAACTTGTCCAATGCCAACGCAACCTTTGTTGTCAGTGTGCCCATTGACTCATCAATTCGAGCAAAAGTCGATGGGCTTGCCAGAATATCGGGGACTTCTCCTGTCGGGCTTGTTAACAAAGGTATTTCATCACCACCCTCTCCCGCCAATTCAACATAAGTAAGGCCTGTTAGTCCGAATGATTTAAGTGTCGCTCGGGTATCCACTCTTATCGGGGTATTATGCTTAATTTTTAATAGCAGTTGTACCTGTTCTGATTGATCTGGATTGAGAGCAATATTTTCCACTGTTCCAACACTCACCCCTCGGTATTTAACAGATGAATCAGTGCTTAATCCGGCAACAGATTCTGACATATGAACATGATAGTAGCTGTATTCCTCTTTGCCGCCATACTTACCAAGCCAAAAGGCAAAAGAAACCACCCCGGCTAATAACAGCACAACAAAAATTCCTACTAGCGTGTAATTAATTTTACTTTCCATCTTGGCTTCTTATCCGTCCGCGTACACCCCCAAAAAACTGCTTAATGATGGGATGGGGATTTTGTTTAATTTCCTTAAGTGTCCCTTCTGCAATCACTTTCTTTTCACCCAGTACGGCAAATCGGTCAACAATGGTGCAGATAGAATCTAAATCATGAGTTACCATGACAACGGTTAACCCAAGGATTTCTCGAAGTTCCAGAATCAAATTATCAAAAGCTTCAGCACCTACAGGGTCTAGACCAGAAGTTGGTTCATCTAGAAACAATAACTCTGGGTCCATAACTAAAGCTCTAGCTAATGCTGCTCGTTTGACCATTCCCCCACTTAATTCGGCAGGATACAATTTGGCAGCCGTTTCAGGAAGCCCCACCATATTAATTTTCATGCGCACAATATCCTGAATCAATTTTAATGGAAGATCGGTGTATTCTCTCAGCTGAATCCCAATATTTTCGGCTACCGTTAATGAAGAATAAAGTGCTCCACTCTGAAAAAGAACGCCCCAATGTTTCCTTAATAAAGCAGCATCGGCAAGGGAAATACCCGAAAGCTCATACTGAAGAATTTTAATCTTTCCAGACTGAGGTTGAAGAAGCATAATCATCTCTTTCAACAGCGTTGATTTTCCCGATCCACTTCCACCCAGTAGCCCGTATATCTCTCCTCTACGCACACTCAAATTAACACCATTATGAACGACATTTTCCCCAAAATGGGTGACAACATCAGATACTTCAATCACAGTGTTACTCAAATGCCTAGCTCCGTCAATAATACTGAAAAAAGAGCATCACAGGCAATCACCAGAAAGATTGCATTAACAACACTTATCGTTGTATAGCGTCCAATGCTTTCTGTGCTTTTGGAAACTTGAAATCCACGATAGCAACCCACTGCAGCGATAAGCCATGCAAAAAAGGGGCCTTTACAAATTCCAATCCACACGTGTTTTACATTAAGAACAGATTGTAAGCGGTGAATAAACTCAACATAAGAAAGATTTAAATGAAGGTTTGAAATTAACATACCCGCAGCGATGCCAATGATATCAGCAAAAAAGATTAACAGCGGTAAGGAAATCATTAATGCCATCATACGAGGTAAAACCAGAAAACGATGAGGCTCAAAGCCCATGGTATGCATTGCATCAATCTCTTCAGTGAGTTTCATCACACCTAACTGAGCCGTATATGAAGACCCCGTGCGACCTGCAACCACGATGGCCGTAATCAGCGGAGCAAGTTCTCGGGTAATAGATACACTAATCATATCTACAATAAAAATATTAGCACCAAATTTTTCAAGCTGCACCGCACCTTGATAGGCGATCACCACTCCAATCAAGAAGCTGGTCAGTGCGATGATGGGAATTGCACGTACCCCCGCTTCTTCAATATTTTTTACAATAGCCCCCAGGCGTATGGAGCGAGGATGTTTTAACGAGTAAAGAAGGTTAACAAAATTTTCGCCAATAAAAGCCAGAAAAGCCAAAACATCTAATAAGAGTGCAACGGTGACTTTTCCCAAGTCATTAAAAGGCTTTAAAAAACGAGAAGGGAAATCGGTATGGCTGCCAATATTTCTAACGGTATACTTACGTAACAAATGATACATTTTTTCATGTTCATCCTTTACCCCAAGCATTTCCACGACACAATTGTTTGATTTCAATGCATCATAATACTTAATAAAAAGCATCATGCCTGCCGAATCAACTTTCTCTACTTCTGATACATCCCATTGAATTGATACATTGTTATTTATTCTGCAAAACTGATCTAGCGTCTTATCAACCTCCCGAAGTATTTCATTTGTCCAATTGCCTGAGCTTTTAAGCATTATGATGCCATCGCTACTTTTAAGACTTTGTATTTCGGCCATTTGTAATTCAGGGATTATTATCATATTGGCATCTGGTTTTGCAGATAGCAAGGTACAAGCTGCTTCATTGATTATCAATCATTAAAATTTGGTAAACCTAATTATTCAATGCACTGTATTGCATACTAGTACATATTCAATATCAAGTCTATTCAGCAAATAAACCACTAAAATGTTGCAATGAAACAATAGGAGCGGTGTTAATAACATTAATTTAGCCAACCCTCTTTAATTATGGCTATGTCACCGTTAAGTGTGGATTTTGTGGCTCTTAAGCCCTCTCCTGCTGGAGAGGGCTTTTAAGAGCGTTTTCAACACTTAACGATGACATAGCCTTAATTATTGACGGTTGGCTAATACCTTAATCCTTTTTTTATGCCCAGGACTTCAATTCATTGAAGTATTGCTTAGAATGTTGCAGGATCTTTTTTTCTTTATTTTCCAAATATGATGCCAACAAAATAACAACTAAGCCTAATATTATTGAACTGATCCACGGAGCAGATGAATATAACTGAATGGCATATTCATAATAAAATAATAAACTTGCCATGACACAAATACTACCCGTAAAAAAAGGTATTTTTTCTTTATAATTCAAACCCGCAATGATTAATAAAACCCCTGTAGCAAATCCAAACACTGGTGCTAGCATCTGCTGATCCACCATGGCATTAAAGCTAAGGTAAACGGCTAATATTGATGCTATATTGCGATAACTTTTTGCATGAAACTGTACTTGCTCCGACAATAAAAACAGGATTAATGAAACCGGTAATAGCATTGTTACCTGATTACCAGTGATCATTGAGAATTGCTCTATTATGATAAACCAGGTTGCAAGAGCCGCCAAGGTACCAATCCATTGACTTAGATAAAGCACAACCGTAGATTGTGTGTAGCGTTTAATATCATAGATAAAATAAACCATGGCAATCACGCAAATAACAAGGGCTTGTAAATAAGATAAGGGGTGCAATAAGCTACGACCAATAATGATAAAAAAGGGTAAAAATACCAAAGCCCTGGCGGCCATTCCTTCCATTAATCGCATACTGCTATCTTTATGCAATGCATACTCTATCTGACGCAAATAGATAAACAAACCTGCAATAATGATAGGCACCAGGTTTGCATCTCTAATGGGCAATAACAGTAAGACATTGCCAATCACCGAAGCAATTATTAAGGTCTTTAAATGTTGCCTTGCCAATATTGAAAAAGACGCGTAACTCACTGAAAATAACAACCCCGCTGTCAGCACTAAATCCAGTAGTATCGTTGCAGGACTGACATCCATAAATTGCAACCAGACATATTCTGGCTGCAAAGCTGTACTTCCGTGCCAATAGGCATAGATCATTGCAGCAACTTGAGTCACCTGAACTGGAATAAATGCCGTCCCTAAACCAAAAAATATTCTCGCGCCTTTGGTTTCTTTAAACAAATAGGCACAAACCAGTCCCCCACAACAAAGTAACAAAGTAAACCCCAACCCAACCCAATACCTATAGACCGGGAGAATGTCGTTAGCCCCTTGTAACATAAAATTAATGGCCGAAAGTACGATCAAAATAGATCCTGACCACCTTAACAAAGTAGTCACTTTGCTGGTAATACTTTGTTGCTCAGTCTCGTTTTCAGTTTCCTGACCCTCTGTATAAAAAGCCTGTTTATTTTCGCTATACATGATTATTCTCCTGCCTGATCAGAATGATTAGAAGAGCCTTTGCTTAATTCATCTAACATTAACTGTAATTCAAGTTCATCTTCCTGTTTTTCGAATGTGTTCGATAATGAATCAACTTCCTGGCTTGATTCATATTCATCCCCCACTACAGTTCCTTCCCAACGATCAAACACACCTTGCACATCAATACTTGAAGAGGCGAGTCCTTGCATTGATTTTTGTAAATGACTACGATTTTGCCTGGCAGCCAATAGTTCTTTTTTAGTTTTTAGTTGTAATAACTGTTCCTGTATTGCATTTTGGTCTGCCTGTATACTGGCTTCCTGATTTTCAGAGTCTTGTAATTGCTTGGTTATCTGGACTGTTTGTTGTTTTACAGAACGTAAACGCTTTACACACTGTAATGCTTTTTGTTCGTCTTGCTCTCGCATTTTTAAAGCCCTTTCAGACCATAATGTAGATTCTTGTTCTAATTTTTGTAACTGTGTTTGATATTGATCAATCATCTTATGCAAACGAAACTTATGCTGCCTTGTGGTGACTGCTAATTGTTGTAAATCATTAATAGCAGCTTCAGCTAATGCCTCATGATTTTCAAAATCATCCGCAATAGAATCAATCTGGCTTTTAATACTAATGAATATTTTTTTAAAACTGCTCATGCTCTGTTCCTATTTTTATTGAAAGTCATCTTCAATATTGCAATACCTAGGCCAAAACATTAACTGCTTGTTATTTAACAAATAATACTTATTTGCACAATCAAAAATAACAAGCTATATTCATATTATGTATACATGGTAAGCATATTATGAACAATCTAACTACTGAACAAATAAGTTTTTTTACACAAATCAAACTCATTTCTTTTAGCAACCCTTTTGGACTGGAACGTGAGCACGCGGATTATCAGCTATTGGAAATCTCGCCTTGCAATCTGTCATTACTAGAAAGGCAAAGCAAAATTCAACAAAAACTGAGCGGGCAGTTACAACAACTAGCCCCTTTTAATATAAATAATTTTAAAAGCACTCATCGTGAAATGATGGTTTTTGGCTGGTTATTTTATGTTTTCCATCAATATCAAGAAAACTTCAATACTTTTATTGAAGCTCAAAAACAAGCGGGAGAACATAGCATCCCCCTGCCCTTTGCCGATGAATTAATCACTGAATTTAAACAGGCCGGTTTTAATCAGCTTGAAATTGAAAAATATATTGCTCTGTTTTATCAATTACACAGAGGCTTTTACTTTATTAGCCAAAGCATATCGGGGGACTGCCTGGCCATTACTGAGCTTCGTAAACGATTATGGAATAACATATTCACTTTTAATCCAGAATGGTACTTAAATTATTTATGTGGAAAAATGGAAGATTTCTCCACCCTGTTACTGGGCGAAACAGGGACAGGAAAGAGTTTAATTGCTCATGCAATAGGCTGTTCAGGCTTTATTCCATTTGATTTAAAAAACAATTGCTTTAAAGAAAGTTTTCAACAATCGTTTATTTCAATCAATCTTTCTCAATACCCTGACAACTTATTAGAATCAGAGTTGTTTGGCCATAAAAAAGGCGCATTTACAGGAGCAATTGAGCATCACCAAGGCGTATTTTCCCGTTGCAGTGAATACGGGGCCGTCTTTATAGATGAAATTGGTGATATTGATATTGCTACACAAGTAAAATTACTGAATGTTATTCAAGATCGAAAATTCTGCCCAGTTGGCAGCCATGAAACACAACGTTTCGCTGGACGAGTGATCAGCGCAACCAACCAGGATATACAGCAACTAAGAAAAAATGGTATTTTCAGAGATGACCTTTATTACCGCCTTTGTTCCGATGTCATTGTCGTACCAAGCTTAAAACAACGAATAGAAGAAAATCCCAATGAATTATTAAGCTTAATCAACACCCTTATTTCACGAGTTATCTCAAACAGCAATGAAGACCTGGCAAGAAAAATTTATAGCCAAATTCAAAACACCCTACCCAATAATTATAGCTGGCCTGGAAATGTAAGAGAGCTGGAACAATGTATCAGAAGCATTTGTTTAACGGGGCAGTATTCAGTTGTACCACAAACTAAAAATAACAAAGCACAAGGATTTGTATTTGATATGGAAAAAGACGCGTCTGCCCAACATTTATTGCAAACTTATTGCCGATACTTATATGATCAATCTAACAACTATGAGTCAGTAGCACGGCTAACACAACTAGACCGAAGGACGGTTAAAAAATATATTTTAGCGACTTAAAATGGCTCAAACTCATGTTAAAACAAGATTGAGAGCCTAGAATGTTGTAGAGCGGACTTCAGTCCGCTATCATTTAACATAACAACCTTTATGGCGGACTAAAGTCCGCCCTTGCAATAGCAACCTATGTTTGGTTCATAGCCATTTTTTAATTGAAGTTTTCATAAAATTAGCGTTAAAATTTCAATTACCTTTCCTTATCTCCAGATCTCACTTGAACCAATTTCATTAAGCCTGGCAACGCTTAAAAGTGACCTAGGGAGAGATATAAAAGAAACTTCAATGAAAAACATTCTACATCGAATAATTACAGGACTTTCTCATTGCGGGCTAAACAAACCAGCCATCATTACAAGCAATAACGGCTTGATTTTTAAGTATATTGTAAAATATTCGGGAGATGTTAGACCTTCTGATCCCTTGCCAATGTTAATAGCTTTACATGGTGATGGTGATACCGCTAATAATTTCTTTGAAACAGCGCTTAATCATTTTAATACGCCAGCCCGCATTATTTTATTTGAAGGACCTATATCTCATGAAATGGGGCAAGTCTGGCCATATTCTGCCAAGCAATTTGCTGATTACGGGAAAGCATTCAGTGAAGTTGTGGATCAACTCGCAATAAAATTTCCAACGGTAAACAAGCCTGTACTACTTGGTTTTTCTGGCGGCGGTACCATGGCATATTATCAAGCGGTGAAACATGGGGATTGTTACACTTATATTTTTCCAGTGTCAGGTCTTTTATTAGATGATCAGCTTAATGGTAAGCCATCCAGACCTGGTGCAATAGTTTATGCTTACCATGGAAAAACGGATAATGTAGTTCCTTTCTCAGCGGGTAAAAAAGCAATAAAACTATTAAAAAAGAATAGAGTTAATGTAACATTTACTGAATTTGAAAGTGGTCACCATGGCTTTTTTA
>Ga0209707_1000037_pt1 | contig 87836 bp, 77 predicted proteins | sample EN4Hudsemesocosm_FD_184630 | JGI IMG/M metagenome (GOLD analysis project Ga0209707, IMG submission 184630) | Methane-oxidizing microbial communities from mesocosms in the Hudson Canyon - EN4B Hudson Canyon (SPAdes) (version 2) | ecosystem: Environmental > Aquatic > Marine > Cold seeps | place... | reverse complement strand
ATGCCAGCCATGAAGGTTTGTTTCCAAATGAAATGGATAGCTTGTCTCGTGGTGTTCGAGCTTATCGCCACTTGTTGACTGAGCTTGACCAAGCGCCGGAGGTGAAGCGTGAACAAAGCATCGCCCAATAATCAAACCCGCATCTCAGGCTATTTAGATACCTTATTAGTTGATCACTCGTCTTGGGATGAAAAACTTGCATTAGCAACGAATCCACCTATTCGCCCACTGGATACGATTGCTGAAGGACATTATTTATTAACCACTGAGCATTTAGGTTCAGGTAATCGTGCTCAAAAAACGATTCACTTATTGAATAGTCTTAGCATCTTGAATCAATTACCCTCATCGCGTTTAAAAACACATATCTTGCATAGCTGCTTACCTTTAGCAGCCGAGGCGATGCTTTGTGACTAAGCATTATGAGCAAGCTTCGACAACTAAGCCAGTAAAGGAAAATGTTGTTGATGGTGTTTTACAGAATTATCTAGATCAACTGTTAGTAACAGCAACTCAGCCTCAGCGGGTAGAAAAGGTCATTCATATACCGGATGCTGATCCGCTTATAGAAACTCCCCCTGCCGTTGAAGCGAGCGTTCAAGTTGAAGCCGATGTTGTCCGTCAGGTCGAAACTGTTGAAATAGATGTTGTCCCTGAAATAAATGTTGAAGCGGCTATGGTTGCAGAGCCTGTAATGGAACAGGCGCAGGCTGTCTCTGAAACACCTCAACCATTAATTGATCAAGAATCTTGGTCTAGCCAAGGAGTTGAATGCTTGGTCTTTAGCCTCTGCGGTTTAAAGCTGGCAGTACCGCTATTGTATCTTGGAGGCGTTCATGAAGTATCGCCTGAAGATGTTAAGCCTCTAATGGGCCAACCTGAATGGTATTTAGGCATGGTGCATACCGGCGAACAAAATCTTCAAGTGATCGATACGGCTAACTTCATCATGCCTGAGCGTGGACAGAACCTAGCGGGTAAAGGTTATAAATATTTAATTCAGCTGGAAAAAACCCCTTGGGTAATTGCATGCCAATCTATTGACGATACGGTTCGTTTGGAAGCGTCAGAGATAAAGTGGCGCGGTGATCGCGGTAAGCGCTCATGGCTTGCGGGTACAGTGATCGAGAAAATGTGCGCATTAGTGGATGTTTCTGGGTTATTACAAAGGGTCGAGTCGAGCTGTAAGCCGGTATAAATTTATTTGATTTTAAGCTGGTACACTTTGTGCTCTCTACTATAGTTAAGGAAGGTACAACACGTTTTTTGACGCAAGCCAATTAATTTAGGCCTTTCTAGTGAGGAAGTTTTATGTCCGCCAATGCCACGAAAAGTGCAGAGGATCCAATTTTACAGTGGGTGACCTTTCGGTTAGAGAATGAGTCCTACGGTATAAATGTGATGCAGGTGCAAGAGGTTTTACGCTATACCGAGATCGCTCCAGTTCCTGGTGCGCCTCCGTATGTTTTAGGGATTATTAATCTTCGAGGTAACGTTGTTACAGTCATCGATACGCGCTCACGATTTGCGCTGCCGCATTCTGAAACAACCGACCAAACTCGAATAGTAATTATCGAAGCGGAAAATCAAGTCGTGGGCATTTTGGTGGATGCGGTGGCTGAAGTTGTTTATTTACGTCAGTCTGAAATTGAAACCACACCGAATGTCGGCAATGATGAAAGTGCTAAATTTATTCAAGGTGTTTGTCATAAAAATGATGAACTTTTGATCTTGGTAGATTTAGAAAAATTAATGTCGGATGAAGAGTGGATGGAAATTTCTGGTTTTTAAATCAGAAATAGGAGCTCAGAACATGTTGTCTTTATCATCCTTATCGATGGTCCACTGGTTATTAATCAGTAATGGAATGTTATTAATAGCCACCGTGGCTGGTTTTGTATTAGTGAAGCGCAAGTATCAAAGCGATTTGCAAAACTGGCAGGCACAAACGCAAAAGCTTAGACATGACTTTGACGCCATGAGCAAAAGTACTTTTGGTATAGGCCGTTGTGTGAAAAAACTAGAGCAACGTTTAGTTGAAAGTGAACGTAAGCCTGCTTTAGCGACCTCGGATGAGGCGCTCTATCAACAGGCGCAGCGTTTGGTGGGGATGGGAGCTTCTGCGGATGATCTTGTATCCAGCTGTGGTGTTGCGCGTGCAGAAGCTGAATTGTTAGTTTCGATGAACCGACAAGTAGCCCATTAATCCGGGTTACTTGGGGGTTATTCTTTTTTAATTCTTGTAGATACCTTTTATTACAAAATGATCCGAGTTGATTGCTAGAAGCTTCCTATACTTGTTTTAGACAGGTACGAACGAGGAGTTCAATATGAAGGGGCTGAAGACAGCATTTTCATTTGCAATCATCACTAGCCTAACTTTAGGTTCAATGGATTCTCAACAGAATCGTTTCAATGAATCCAAACTTGTCGCTAGCCAAATCTACAGCGCGGCTTTCAATGACGTTTCCCCCGGTTTTGATGATCTCTATATAATCAAAACTCAAGATAAAGGGCGGGAAATTGTTATCTACTGCAATACCACTTACTGCTACAAAAATCGTAATAGCTTAATGACGAGCTGATCGAGTGAGTCATCATCTCGAACAGTGATCCAATAAATCACCATAACGATTAATGGTGCTACATAACTTATTGTCTGCACTGATCAAGGTTAATTGGCCATTTGCGGCTATTTGATGATCAAAACCATTGATCTTTAGAACTTCATTCCAGCTGGGTTGCGCTTTGCCAGCCGCTTGAGCCCAGGTTTGATGAGTTTGCATCGTATATGAAGCCACCTGTTGGTTATAGCGTAAACCAGCCTCTGCCGAAACTGTAGCCCAATCCCCAAGATAATGAATAGCAGTAGCGGTGGTAATGCTGCTTAAGGTGAGCGTTAGTACACTTTCTAACAGGGTAAAACCAGCCATCTGCTGAAACATTACAATCCCCATTGTCCTAATTTATTATTATTTTTATATGTCAGTTATGACCAGTACTCTAATGACATAATCTGAGGATGCAAGCTCGATATTAGAAATTGAGCGCTGTAGCTAAGTTCTAGCGCTCAGGATGAGGGTCTCCAGACGTTAGTAATTAATTCCTAAGCGACGATAAATAAAGCCCATCAACCAAGCAGGCCCAATCATAAGGAACTGGATATCTTTAAAGAAAGAGGGCTTTTTGCCTTCTATATGATGGCCAATGAATTGAAATACCCACAAAATAATAAACAAAACGGTGCAGGTGAGGGCAAGTGATGCCACTTGTAAGCTTTCATACCAGGCAATGATGCCATAGCAGGCGATTGTGAAGGTGATTAAGCCAATCGCCAGTTTCGGTGATAGGTGCAAGTAGAATCCAACAATAAACAAAGAGGCTAAAGTCGACCAATTTAGATAAGGGTGTAATTCGTAGAAGAATGTCGGCACTGGGATGGCCCATACCAGTCCGAGTATGACCAAGAATATCAATGGAACACAGATCCAGTGAATGAGTTTATTGGTCTTATTTTGGTGGCTATCACCGTATTCATCAAACCATTGATCTGGGGTTTTCTTGCTCATAATGCTGATCACTCTTGTTATATTTTCATCTCCTTTACTTTAACGCTTAAATTGTTTCAAGACATTGGTATTAAAGGACAGTATATTTGACCACTGAAGACATTAGAAAGAGATGATCAGTTGAAAACAGTATCCTTATTATGGGTGAAAGGATTATTGCAAGCCGCAGCCTTGCAAGGGCTGAGTGAAGCTGATGTTTTGAATCAGGCAGGGGTAAAAACCTTACCATCATCAAGTGAGCGTATTAGCCTAGACGAGACGCTTTCTATTTGGCGATCAATTGAAGTGCTCAGTGCGGACTCTTTGTTCGGCTTTAAGATGGGGAAATCACTGCAACCCGCTCACTTTCAATTAATCGCCTTTACTATGCTCAGTAGTCAAACATTGGGTGAGGCGATTGAGAAAATACTTAAATATCAGCGCTTGATTAGTGATGGTGGTGACTTTAGTCTTATCGAATTGAATGCTAATGAAACGGGTCTGGTTTATGCGCCAACCGTGGATAATTTTAGCTATCATCAAATTGATGCGGTAATGGTTGCCGTCGTGAGCTTTTCTCGTTGGCTATTGGGGCAAGAAATTGAACCCATTCGGATCTTATTAGTGCATTCCGAGAACGGTGGCTTGGCTGAATATCAAGAATTTTTTGCTTGTCCAATAGACTTCAATCAAAACAAAAACTGCATTGTCTTCAGTAGTACTCTACTGGCTGAGAATTTACCGGGCTATCAACCGCAGTTAGCAACGATGCATGAACAAATGGCTGATAGCCAGCTACAGCGTTTAGCTGAGCCGACCATAGTTGCTCGATTAATAGAGCTGTTAACGGTTTCTACCGATTATATTAATCGCGATAAAGCAGCGCTTCAGCTTGGCATGAGTGGACGTAGCTTACAGCGCAAGCTTCAAGAAGAAGGCAGTAGCTTTCAAAAAATCTATGATGATTTCCGTCATCAAAAATCCTTACTATTGTTGCAGAATGAGAACTTATCCTTACTCGATATATCTTTACAGTTAGGCTTTTCAGAAAGTAGTACTTTCTATCGCGCTTTTAAACGCTGGCAGGGTGTAACGCCAGGAGAATATCGCCAGCAGTTAAATCAGTCTGATTAAAAACTGATTCCAAATCCTAGGTTTGCTTGATGAATGAAATGATTATTCGGAGCGAGTTGATAATCTTCAGAGTTATTAACTTGTTGCCAATAGCGAAGGTTAGCTTGCCAACTACTATAGGCAAACCAACGTCGGCTGATTCGATATTGATAATAGATTTCAAATTCTGCTTTTATGGCCAGAACTCTATCTAAGTCCTTTTCAAAGTTAATAACCTGACTCGGCTCTAGCTGAACCTCTCCGATACCTAAGCCAAACTGCCAGTTTAAATTTAAGCCACGATGATGAGAGTCACTGATGATTATTAATTCTGAAATACGAGTTCGCGCTTGAAATAAGCTACGTTTCTCAAAATTTAATATATTTGCCTGCATCGGTTGGTCAATGTTTACTTGTTGAAAGAGTATGCCGGTTAACGATTGATTGGATTGATAAGGCATTTGAAAACCCAGTCCCCAATAAGCATTCTCATGGCTCATTCGGGCTTTTTGATTTTCGATAATATTGACGGCGTCATTGCGGTCATTTGCATTACTGGGAACAAAGGGGATTTCTTCACTGGCGCTTAATACTTGTTGAGATTTGATTTGGCCGGCAGTGAAGTAGAGCTGGCTACTGCCAATGCGTTTAATTGCTAATTCGAATTCTATCCCTTGGTGAAAATCAGTAGAGCGGATTTTATTGCTTTGAAATACTGAGATGGCTGGCAGGCTGGGTAACCAGTTGCCGAGAAAGCTTGAAATTCTTGGTTGTAAGTCACAGCGATAACCTAAATAAGCCGTTGTACTGTTATTAAATTCTGGCAGACCGCCCAAATTATTTTGTTCAACAGACGAAGCGCAAGCCAGCTTGTCTGTACCAGCGAAAACATTAGGTATTAGGCAAAAGCTGAAGACGAAGAGAAATACTCCCCTGCGAGCGTAGCAAGAGGAGTATGTAGTATAAAATGACGGATTAATGCAATTCATACTAGATGTATCGGTGAATACCTAGAAAACTAAAGGCTATTTATAATTTCTAGCACATCGTCATGGTGGGACTTGGTTTTAACTTTTGGCATTATGTGGCGCAAAATGCCTTCTTCATCGATGATAAAGGTAACGCGGTGGATGCCTACGTATTCTTTGCCCATGAATTTTTTTAACGCCCAAACACCGTAGCTTTCGGCAATTTGATGATCTTCGTCGGAAAGCAAAGTGAAATTGAGTTCTTTCTTTTCCGTGAAGCGGGTCAGTAGCTTCGCCGCATCTGGGCTCATGCCTAATACAACCGTATTAGCTTCTGCAAAAGCGTCTTTGCTATCACGGATACCGCAGGCTTGCGTGATGCAACCAGGGGTCATGGCTTTCGGATAAAAATACAACACTACTTTCTGGCCTTTATAATCGGCCAAAGAAACTTCTTCACCATCTTGGTTTGTTGTGGTGAATTGGGGGGCGATTTGATCAAGAGGTGGAAATGCTAAACTCATAATGGCAACCTAAGTGAAATCTAATAAATAATTTCTCTTAATTTTGCCATAAATGAGTTTAAAAATAACGGCTTAATGACCGCTAGCAATTAATCGCTTGTTCAGATAGGTAGTTTTCTAACGTTTGCTTGGCTTTATTGCCCGCAGGACTATTGCGGAAAACAAACTCTTGAGTTTTACCTTCTAAAACTATCAATACATCGGCGCAGAAATCTCCATCGTGAGCTTCTCGTACGGGTTTCATGCGCACTTCAACTACTTTGTCGAGATTGATATAAAACTCACCTGTCAGCTCTTCTAAGTGCTCACCGGCGCGAAGTCGAACAACAGCAACATTTGGAGTAATGCATAAAAAAGACATAATCAGATTCCTTGATTTCAAAGTTAGTGGATCGTTGTCTAACTTGATATTAGGTCATGCTGATAAAATTAATATTGATTTGAATCAGTGAAAAAGGCGGACTAAGGTAGCTTGATTCGAATAGGTGTTTTTGGAATGCAACAGCAGGGTAAGATTTCGTCATCATTAATCCAAGCCATTGGCTCTTCAGTATAATGCACTTCACCTTCCAATAGCTGGGTGCGGCAGCTACCACAGTAACCTTCACGGCACTGGTAGTGTACAGCAACCTCTTGTGCTTCAAGAGACTCTAATAGAGTATGAGCATGTTGAAATTGAACTACCTGAGCTTGTTCAGCGCCATTATGAATTGAAACCTGATGAACAGGCTTATCCATGCCTTCAAGATCAATCTGTGCGCTGACCTTAGGCTGCTCAGGGTCTTCAGTATTTAGAATCAAGCTGTCTTGCACGGGCTCGTGGTCGAGCTGAGTTTCAACGGTATCAGCTTCTAAAGAAAATTCTTCATGGGCTGGTGCTAAGCCATCAAGAACAAAATCGTCTTGATGGTTGGCTTGTGATGGTGCATTCGTGCTTTGATTCATAGCGTTATATTACAGGTCAAAATCGCCAAAATCTTCAGTATCAACAGCACTATCAATCGCTCCCACTAGGTAAGAACTAATTTCAGCTTCTTGTGGCGCCACCTGAACGTTATCACTGTTTAACCAAGAGTTGATCCAAGGAAGTGGGTTGTTCTTCGCACCAAAGATCGTTGGTAAACCAATCGCAGCGATGCGCTGGTCAGTAATGTATTCAACGTATTGCGCTAAGATGTGCTGGTTAAGGCCAATCATGGAGCCGTCTTTAAATAAGTAGCCTGCCCATTCTTTTTCTTGCTCAGCGGCGTCTAAGAAAATTTCGCGTACTTCGTCTTTACAACTAGCGGCGATTTCTCCCATCTCAGGATCATCTTTACCCGCCGCCATAATTTGTAATATGTGCTGAGTACCGGTTAGGTGCAGGGCTTCATCACGGGCGATCAGTTTAATGATCTTGGCATTGCCTTCCATTTTTGCTCGTTCGGCAAAAGCGAAAGAGCAAGCGAAGCTGACGTAGAAACGAATCGCTTCTAATACGTTTACCGAAACCATAGTGAGATACAAGGTGCGCTTTAGGTCGCGTAAGTTGATATCTACCACATGACCATTAATGGTATGAGTGCCTTCACCGAGTTGGGTGTAGTAGCTGCACTTTTCGATCAACTCGTCATAGTACTTTGTTACGCTGACGGCACGACGAGTAATGAAATCATTACGGGTAATATCGTCAAATACTTCCGCAGGATTTGGCACAACGTTACGCATAATGTGCGTATAACTACGGCTATGGATGGTTTCACTGAAAGACCAGGTCTCGATCCAGGTTTCTAATTCCGGTAGTGAAACGATCGGTAGGAATGCAACGTTAGGAGAACGACCTTGAACTGAATCCAAAAGTGTTTGGTATTTCAGGTTGCTTAAGAAAATGTGTTGTTCATGATCCGGTAAATCAATGAAGTCTTTTCTGTCATTGGCTAAATCCACTTCTTCTGGACGCCAGAAAAAAGACAGTTGTTTTTCGATTAGGTTTTCAAAAATTTTATGCTTTTGAATGTCGTAGCGGGCAACGTTTACAGTCTCACCAAAGAACATAGGTTGCTTTAGCGTATCAAAAGTTTTCTGGTTAAACGTGGTATAGGACATAAATGGCTACAACTGTATAAATAAGGTTCAAAAAATAAAGAGTTTAAAAATAATAATGTCTTTTAAAATACGCTGAGTGACATAGCTCAGCGTATTTTAACGGTAAGGTTTAATAAACTTAAATCTTACACGCGCCGCCTTCACAGCCATCGTCTTCTACTTCTGGTGCTTGCGGGTCCGACATGCCGTCACGAGTATTGTGATAGTACAACGTCTTAAGGCCGTTTTTATAAGCACCTAATAAGTCTTTCAATAGTACTTGCATGGGAACCTTACCGCCTTCAAAACGGGCAGGGTCATAGTTGGTATTGGCCGAAATCGCCTGATCAACGAACTTCTGCATAATACCGACAAGCTGCAAATAACCTTGGTTATTTGGAATCTGCCATAACAGTTCATAGTTTTGACGTAACTTATCGAACTCAGGAACGACCTGCTTTAAGATACCGTCTTTAGATTGCTTAACACTGATGTAACCACGTGGTGGCTCAATGCCGTTGGTCGCGTTACTGATCTGAGAGGATGTCTCAGAAGGCATTAATGCGGTTAGCGTCGAGTTACGTAAGCCCGTTGCTTTAATGTCGGCGCGTAACGCTTCCCAATCATAAGCCAAAGGCTCTTCACAGAATTTATCGACGTCTTTCTTGTAAGTATCAATTGGCAAGATGCCTTGAGCATAGGTCGTCTCAGAGAATGCTTCACAAGCCCCTTGCTCTTGAGCCAATCGATTAGAGGCGCGCAATAAGTTGTACTGAATCGCTTCAAAGGCACGGTGAGTTAAACCATTTGCGCTGCCGTCAGAATACTTAACGCCATTTTTGGCAAGGAAATACGCGTAGTTGATGACACCCACACCCAGGGTACGACGATTCAAACTGGCTTTTTGCGCTGCGATCATTGGGTAATCTTGATAAGACAATAAGCTATCAAGGGCGCGCACAACCAAATCAGAAAGCTCTTCTAACTCATCTAAGTTTTCTAAAGTACCTAGGTTAAAGGCTGCAAGAGTACATAATGCAATCTCACCTTCTTCGTCATTCACATCTTGTAATGGCTTAGTTGGTAACGCGATTTCTAGACACAAGTTTGATTGACGAACCGGTGCAACTTCTGGATTGAACGGGCTGTGAGTATTACAGTGATCCACGTTCTGAATATAAATTCGGCCAGTACCCGCACGCTCTTGCATTAGGGTAGAGAACAGATCAACCGCTTTCACGGTTTCTTTGCGGATTGATTCGTCTTGCTCGTACTGAACGTATAAGCGTTCGAATTTGTCTTGATCAGCGAAGAAAGCATCGTACAGACCAGGAACGTCAGAAGGAGAGAACAAAGTAATGTCTTGGTTCTTAATCAGACGCTCATACATGAGCTTATTTAACTGCACACCATAATCAAGGTGACGTACACGGTTCTCTTCAACACCGCGGTTATTTTTCAATACCAGCAGAGATTCAACTTCTAAGTGCCATAACGGATAGAAAAGTGTTGCTGCACCACCACGTACACCCCCTTGAGAACAGGACTTAACCGCTGTTTGGAAGTGCTTATAAAAAGGGATGCAGCCTGTGTGGAAGGCTTCACCACCACGGATTGGGCTACCGAGCGCGCGAATGCGACCACCGTTGATGCCGATGCCGGCACGTTGGGATACGTATTTAACAATGGCGCTAGAGGCGGCGTTGATGGAATCTAGGCTATCGCCTGCTTCGATCAATACGCAAGAGCTGAACTGACGTGTTGGCGTACGCACACCAGCCATAATCGGTGTTGGCAAAGAAATCTTGAAGCTAGATGCAGCATCGTAAAAGCGCTTAATGAAATCTAAACGACGTTCTTTATCGTATTGAGCGAACAGGCAAGCCGCGATTAATACGTATAAGAACTGAGCGCTTTCATAGATTTCACCGCTAACACGGTTTTGAACCAGGTATTTACCTTCTAGCTGCTTAACGGCAGCGTAGCTGAAGTTCATATCACGGCTATGGTCGAGGAACGCATCCATCGCGGCGAATTCTTCAACCGTATAATCTGTTAATAAGTCGCCATCGTAGCGCTTATCGGCCACCATCGTTTGCACGTGATCAAAAAGCTTCGGTGGCTCGAATTGGCCATAGGCTTTTTTACGCAGGTGGAAAATATTTAAGCGTGCAGCCAAATACTGGTAGTCAGGCACTTCTTCCGAGATTAAATCCGCCGCCGCTTTAATGAGCGTCTCGTGAATTTCGGAGGTGGTAATACCATCAAAAAATTGTAAGTGAGCCTTAAGCTCAACTTCAGAAACAGAAACCTTATCCAATCCTTCTGCTGCCCAATCGACAACTTTGTGGATTTTCTCTAAATCAATTGTTTCTTGGCGACCATCTCGTTTGGTGACGTAAAGCGCGCTGTTCATATATTTGGGTGCCTGTTGAAAATCCTGTAATCCCTGTATTGCTCATTTGGGGTGAGCACGAAATTCGGTTAGATTTGATACTCTTCTTGATCTTCGATCAAATGACGTGTAAGTCGTTGAGTAATAGGTGTAATTTCTAAACCGAGACACAGGATATTGCGGTATGGAGTTGATTTCAACCCCTCATGTAGTGTTTGGCCTGTGGATAACTTGTGGAAATGACGTGGACACAAATTATGTCAAAAATACGCTAGAATATGGCCTAGAAAAGGTTGCATTTTTCACATTTGTAACAGAAAAAACCAGAACTCAGTGCAAACCACTGATTTAGCGTCTAAAGTTATATACAAGCCTTTCAATATAACGGCAGTTCAAAAAATTGGATAGGGAAACAGCGTGGAACTAAAACAAGGCAGCGGCCAAGACGAAAACTGGCGCATATTAATCGTTGAAGACGATGAGCGATTAGCAACCCTAACCAAAGACTACCTAGAGAGCAATGGCTTGCAGGTATCGGTGGAAGGGGATGGTAGCCGTGCTATTGAACGTATCAAATCTGAACAGCCGGATCTTGTCGTATTGGATTTGATGCTGCCAGGGGAAGATGGTTTAGCGGTATGTCGTATCGTACGTCCACATTATTCTGGGCCTATCTTAATGCTTACAGCACGTACGGAAGATCTAGATCAAGTGTTGGGTTTAGAAATGGGGGCTGATGACTACGTCGCAAAACCTGTTAGACCTCGCGTTTTATTAGCAAGAATTCGTGCGTTATTGCGTCGTGTTAAAGATCAAAATGAAGCGGAAAGTAGTCAAGATGAATCATCTGCCAAGCGCTTAACGTTTGGTAACTTGGTGGTTGATAGCTCAATGCGTGAAGCCTGGTTAGACGGTAATAGTATTGATTTGACCAGTGCGGAATTTGATTTACTGTGGCTATTATCAAGCAGTGCAGGACATGTATTGACGCGAGAAGAAATTTTCCATCAATTACGTGGTATTGAATACGATGGGCAAGATCGTTCCATTGATGTGCGCGTTTCAAGAATACGTCCAAAAGTTGGTGATGACCCGATTAACCCTAGACGTATTAAAACGGTACGCAGTAAAGGTTATTTGTTCGTCAAAGAGATTTAATATCTGATACACCACTCGTTCTGAGTGGTGTTCTTTATCTGCTGGATTTATTGAGGGAGAAAGCAGTATCTTTATTCGCGTTTATTCCGGTTTATTAGCCGCTTTAATTCTTGTTGTCTTGCTTTGTATGCTGGCGCTTCAGTTAGTTGATCACGTTCGTGGTGCGCAATTTAATCAAGATGTTGTGCGTGGAAGTTTGCACTTAATTACCCAGCGTTTGCGTTATGACATCTCTGAGCAAGGAGATTTAGAGGCGAGATTCGATGCTCAAATCGATATTGTTGATAAAGAAAAAGCGCAATTAGATGAATATCAACTCAGCCGCTTAGAGCGTCATGATGTCCTTATTTTATCTGATGATCTTGGTAGTGAAGCCAAACTAATTACTGTGTTAGATGCTGACAGAGTCTTAAAAACAACATTAAGAAATGTGACAGAAGTGCAGGCTCAAGCTTCTGGGCAGTTATTATTAGAAGACTGGCAGCGCAGTGGTCAGCTGATTGGTGATTTTTTAGAAAATAGTGCTGATCATTTTGGCTATCCCCTTAGTTTAATTCCTCTGGAGGATGTTGATCTAAGTGAAGGCGATCTAAGCCGCATGCAATATGGTGATGTGTTAATGCGTATAGCCATTGGTGGTGAAAGTGCTGATGCGTTAATTAAAGTACCCGGTGAGCCACAAATTATTCGAATGGGGCCAATTCATTCTTTTAAACGCTATACCCCGATGGGGATTATGATTATTGCCTTAACGGGCTTTATGCTTTTGGGCTTAGGGGTTTATTGGGTTGTTAATTCATTTGAAGTGCGATTACGTAAATTAGAACAAGCGACTAGCCGCTTATCTCAAGGACATTTGAATGCACGAGTTGGTATTAATGGTTCAGATCCAGTTAGCCGTCTTGGGCAAGCGTTCAATAAAATGGCCGATCATATTCAGCGTTTAATCAGCGTACAGCGTGAAATGGTGCGGGCAGTGTCCCATGAATTGAGAACGCCAGTCGCAAGAATTCGTTTTGGTGTGCAAATTATTGAAGACAGCGTAGGTGATGATCCATTTGTGGCTAAGCAATTGACCGGTATGGATTCCGACATCCAGGAGTTGGATGAATTAATTGATGAAATTTTAACCTACGCCCGCCTAGAAGAAGGTGGGCCGTTATTGGATTTTGAACTCACTAACATTCAAGATCTAATACTGCAGCTGGTGGACGAAGCTAGACCGCCAGAACATGTTGAGGTTAATTATGGGGGTGCTATTGGGTCGCAGCATGAAGCTGAAGTTGAATATCGTTATATGCACCGAGCGATTCAAAATTTAATTGGTAACGCATGTCGTTACGCTAAGTCTCAAGTCATTGTGACGTTTTCAGTTGGCGCTGATACTTGTCGTGTTGATGTAGCGGATGATGGTCCAGGAATTCCGGAAGAAGAGTGGAATCGTGTATTTACGCCTTTTGCACGCTTAGATGATAGCCGTACCCGCAGTTCCGGCGGTTATGGTTTAGGTTTGTCTATCGTACGTCGAATTACTTATTGGCATGGTGGCCGTGCGATGGTGAGTAAAGATGAGCGTTTAGGAGGTGCTAAATTCAGTTTGGTATGGCCGAAACGTCATCAGGAAGATAACGAGTAATATGAGTAGATAGATACGTTACAGGAACCTATCTTAACAAACTGTAACGTTTAGCTACCTTTAGATAACAGACAAGGCGAAGTATCACTGGCAACATTTAACTTACGTATCCCTTGGACACGTGGTGAGAATGTAGCGAAAATATTCGCTTTTTGGGGACTCCTTATGGAGTCCCTTTTTTTTGCTTAAAATAAAGCTTCCGCGGTATTTCTTTCGTTCTAAATATTATTTTACCGGTTCAATGCCGACTAAATATTCATTACATGCCTGCAATGATTGCTTTAAAAAGTCATTCATATAGCTGGTTTCTTTTTGGTCTTCTCGAATGGCTGCGTACAAGGTAGGCCAAATACCACTTTTTCCTAGTGGCTTCGAACTGATTAGACCGGCATTCAAATAAGGTTGTAATGCCCAGTTGGGCAAGCAAGCGACACCACGTCCACTGGCAACTAACTGTACTATCATCAAGGTTAAATCAGCTTGGCGAGTGCTATTCGGCTCAATCCCTGAAGGCTCAAGGAATTGGGTGAATATATCTAAACGTTTCCGTTCTACTGGATAGTGGATCAAGGTTTGATCGGCTAAATCTTCAGCTTCAATGTGTTTGCTATCGACTAAGGGGTGTTGATTCGCAATGGCTAGCAAGGCTTGATAGCGAAATAATGGCTGATAATGAATCCCTGTCATTGGGGTTGGATCAGCGGTGACGACTAAATCAAGATCACCCCGAGCCAGTGCCGGTAAGGGTTCAAAATGAAAACTGGCCATTAGATCTATTTCAACTTCAGGCCATTGATCACGAAAGCTATTAATCGCTGGCATAAGCCAATCAAAACAGCTGTGACACTCGATGGCCATATGCAGTCGTCCTGCTTGACCACCGGCGAGCTTTTTAATATCTCGGCTGGTTTTCTCTAATTGTGGAATCACTTTATCAGCAAGCTCTAAAATATGCTCACCAGCTCGGGTAAAGCGAATTGGTTTTGTTTTGCGGACAAAAAGACTTAAGCCTAAGCGTTCTTCAACATCTTTAAGTTGGTGTGATAGCGCCGATTGAGTAAGGTGTAAGCGCTTGGCGGCTTCCACTAATGAGCCACCATCACGCAAAGCGCGCACGGTTTTAAGGTGCTTTATTTCTAGCATGACGAGCTTCTTAGTTGAATAAATTTAATGATATTTTATATTTATCATGTGAAAAACTCAACTAGATAGCTCTGTCTTAGCTATCTTTAAAGAGTAATCAGCTAAACCGTTCAATGATACGTTCTTGTTCAGCCATGAGTAACGCTAACTCATCACTGGCTTCAGCAGACCTTGCAGAAACTTGTTCAACTTCCGATGATAGGCCGGAGAGGCGATTAAGCCCTTGCTCAATTTGCAGGACAGTATCCGTTTGTTGGCGGATCGATTGGCTATTGGTTTGAGTACTTGAATTAATGGCATCGATATTTGTTTGAATGGCGGTAAGAGATGTGTCGGCGAGATTAGCTTGATGCAAACAGCTTTCAGCATGTTCCGTACCTTGCTGCATGGTCGAAACTGCTAGATCGGCACCTGTAGTTAATTTACTGACAATATTATGAATCTCTGCAGTAGACTCTTGAGTACGGACCGCTAGGTTTCTAACTTCATCAGCCACTACCGCAAATCCTCGACCTTGTTCTCCAGCCCTCGCAGCCTCAATGGCTGCATTTAAGGCGAGAAGGTTGGTCTGTTCAGCAATATCTTTGATGGCATCCAGAAAGCGTTTGATCGATTCCGTTTCTGCTGCCAAAGTCGTCACTGCTGCCGAGGTTGTGGTGAGTTCTTCCGCTAAATTACTAATTTTATTTGCGGTACCAGCGACCAGCTCATGGCCTTGCTTTACTTCCTGTTGGGCATCGGTCGCGGCACTGCTGGTTTGCTCTGTATTATCCAATAATACTTGCGCAGATTGTGTTATTTGATGACTCGCTTGCGCTAGCCGATCAGTTTCTTCATTTTGCCTGCGAACTTGTTCTAGGTTGTCATCACTCATTTTGCGAGATGATTGAGCCAATTGATTGAGTGTACTCATATTGTCACTAATTCGGACTAATACAGTTTGCAAGCGGCGTTTTAAGGCATGTTGAGCAAAGCGTAATTTACCTTGTGGGTTGTTTTCTCCTGAAAAAATATAAGCGGCAAGGGCATCATTCATTACATTTTCGCTGATAGCTGATAATACTTTGTTCTGTTGCTGCTGGTTCAGGGCAGACCAAATTAAAGCGGGTAGAATAATCAAAGCCGTTAGTTTGTTGTCAGTAAGGAGTAATAACGCAATGAGGGCGGCTAACCAAGGCAGAAGAAACATAAGCCAAGATTGCATTAAAGATTGAGCTGATAGTGGCGCTTGGCCTTTTTTAATTTTTTTATACACTTTTTCAGCACGTTCAACTTGCTCGCGATGAGGTCTAACCCGCACAGACTCGTAACCAACGACTTGGCCTTTTTCTAAAACAGGGGTGACATAGGCATCTACCCAATAGAAGTCACCATTCTTGCAACGGTTCTTCACTAAGCCTTGCCAATGCTGGCCACTTTTAAGCTTGTCCCACATGCCAGAGAAAGCGGCTTCGGGCATATCAGGATGGCGAACAATATTATGTGCACTTCCCAACAACTCTTGTTTAGAAAATCCACTGATATCAATAAAAGCTTGATTGCAGTGAGTGATTTTCCCCTTAATATCTGTCGAAGATACTAGGTGAGCCGCATCATTCAGTACTACTTCTTTCTGAGTAATGGGTTGGTTGTTTTTCATGGTTGTTCCTAGTTGATGGTCATTAAATAAAAGAGCTATTTATTAACTATAGCCTCTATGGCTATAAAGGCTTGGCGCTGAACGATTTGGCACGTAAAATCGAAAAATAATTAGATAAAAATACCGTTATTTCAAGGAATCACCATTATGTCTCGCTATCTTCTGGCTATTGACCAAGGTACAACCAGCAGCCGTGCAATTGTTTTTGATCTTGATGGCCATATCATCGCCTCGAGCCAGCAAGAATTTCCGCAAATATTTCCCCAAGATGGCTGGGTAGAGCATGATCCAGAAGCTATTTGGCAGACAACAGAAGAGACCTGTCGCGAAGCCATTAAGAAAGCATCGTTGCAGGCAAGTGATATTTTATCCATTGGGATTACCAATCAGCGTGAAACTACTGTTGTTTGGGATAAGAAAACGGGAAAACCAATTTACAATGCAATTGTTTGGCAAGACCGCCGTACCGCAGATTTATGTAAGCAATTAAGATTAGAAGAAGGTCTGGTTGAAAAATTAACGGCAAAAACCGGTTTATTATTAGACCCTTATTTCTCTGCCAGTAAAATTGAGTGGATTCTTGATAATGTAGAAGGCGCGCGCAACCGCGCTGAAGCGGGCGAGCTATTATTTGGCACCATTGATACGTTTCTTTTGTGGCGTTTAACAGGCGGGCAGCAGCACGCGACAGATGCAACAAATGCCAGTCGTACTTTATTATTTAATATTCATAGCCATGAATGGGATCATGAATTATTAGATTTATTTAATGTGCCTGCCAACATGTTACCTGAGGTTCGAGATTGCGCGGCAGATTATGGGCATACAAAAGCTGACTTATTTGGCGCTGAAATCGCTATTGGTGGCATTGCTGGAGACCAGCAAGCGGCTTTAATTGGACAAGCGTGTTTTACTCCTGGTATGGCAAAAAGTACTTATGGTACGGGCTGTTTCATGATCATGAATACCGGTGATCAGGCCTTACAATCTAAGAATCGTTTATTAACTACAATCGGCTACCGTGTTAATGGTAAAACAAGTTATGCCCTAGAAGGCAGCATCTTTATGGCTGGGGCAACCATTCAATGGATTCGTGATGGTCTACAGCTGATTTCAAATGCGAAAGAAACTCAGTCTTTGGCTGAAGAGACGGGTGCTGATAATTCCGTTTATATGGTGCCAGCATTTACGGGCTTGGGTGCGCCTTATTGGGACCCAGAAGCACGAGGCGCAATTTTTGGTTTATCGAGAGATACCGGAATCAAAGAAATTGTAACCGCAGGTCTGCAATCCGTGTGTTATCAAACCCGCGACCTTCTACAAGCGATGTCTCAAGACGGTGCTTGCCCGGCGAGCTTAAGGGTTGATGGTGGTATGGTCGTCAACAATTGGCTTGTACAATTCCTAGCGGACACCCTAGGTGTTGTTATTGAGCGTCCTCAAGTAACCGAAACAACCGCTTTAGGGGTCGCCTATTTGGCAGGTTTGCAAGCTGGAGCTTTCGAAAGTCTAGAGCAAGTTGCTGATTTATGGCATAACGAAGCTAAGTTTGAACCTAAGATGGCAGAAGAAGATCGTGACCGACTATATGCTGGTTGGTTAGAGGCGGTAGGAAAAGTATTGGGCAATAAATGATTATTAGTAAACCTTATTAGGTTTGTCGATGATTTAGGCAATTTTGCGCCATGTTATTTTACAAAATATCGTAAATTGACATGGCGACCATTTATCAGACCCTTATAATCACGCACCGATCTATTTTGCCGCAATTAACTTGGTGTGATCTTTGACCATGGACGTTTCATCGGAATATCAGCGCGATACCATTCGCCGCACACTTTTAGCCAGTTTTGGTGCTTTATTATATAGTGCCACCTTTATATTTTGTTATTGGCTAGGCTATGTACTAATTGATCTAACAAACTTAGTTATTCTATTATCTACCTTTTGGGCAGGGCATCTTGCTACTTTAGGCTATGTTATTTTTCGCAGTAAAAAGGCATTAAATCTGCCGAGTATGACCTTGCCTCATATGGTTTGGGCCATCATCTTTGTTTCAATTTCGCTTTATCACACTGTAGAAATTCGTCCCGCGTTAATGATGGCGTATCTTACTATTTTACCTTTTGGTGCTTTTCGGCTGCATTGGCGAGGGTTCTTTGGCATCACTTTATTTACATTTAGCTGCTACGCCATCGCACTATTCTTATTACAGCAAAGCCGCCCTGGGCATTGGTCACCAGAAGTTGAAATGATCATAGGGCTTACTTTTTTATTAGCCATGCTGGGTTACTGCACTCTCGGTCGTGAATTTAGCATGCTGCGAGAACGCTTAATCTCCAGTAATCAACAACTGTCGTTAGCACTAAGCAAGATCGAAGAGCTTGCGATAACAGATGAATTAACGGGGCTTTATAATCGCCGCCATTTAATTAATGTGTTGGATAAGCAACGAGCCATCGCTAATCGTGAAGGCACACCTTTTGTTTTAGCCTTTATCGATTTGGATAACTTTAAGTTAATCAATGATGAAAATGGTCATGGTATTGGCGATAAAGTATTGAAGCAGTTTTCTGAATTACTGCAGGAATCAGTCCGTGAAGTTGACTTAGTTGCACGCTATGGCGGTGAAGAGTTTGTATTATTGTTAAATGGATTAAAGATCGAAACCGCAGCGATAGTTGTGGAGCGAATTCGTGACTCGGTTGAGAAAATGAAATTTTCTGATGAGCGTCTTGCGATGACTATTTCCGTGGGTATTACAGAATACATCTCGTTAGAGAGTGCAGAGGATACGCTGGAGCGAGCGGATAAGCTTTTATATGTGGCGAAGCAGGAAGGCCGTAACCGAGTTGTGCGCCAAGCTTTAGATGCTGAAACTGTGGGGTGAAAACTAGACATAAAAAAAGCATAAAGATTTAAATCTTTATGCTTTTCTCAGTGTAGCGAAGCGCCTCCGTGCGCTTCGTGGTTAATTGCTTTTAATCTTCCTGACACATCAAGAATTCAAGCAAAGCCTTTTGAGCATGTAAGCGGTTTTCAGCTTCATCCCAAACCACAGAATCCAAATCATCCATCACTTCAGCGCTGACTTCTTCACCACGGTGAGCGGGTAAGCAGTGCATGAATAAGGCGTCTGGGTTCGCAATGTTCATCAGTTCTTTAGTTACCTGATAATCTTTGAACTTTATTTCACGCTCTTTCTGTTCTTCTTCCTGACCCATAGACGCCCAAACGTCTGTAACGATCAAATCAGAATTAATGACAGCTTCACGTGGATCACGAATGATTTGTACACGGTCGGCGTTATCATCCATTAGCTGCTGATGGGGATCAAAACCTTCAGGGCAGGCAATGTTCAATTTAAAATCAAACTGGCGCGCGGCGTTGATGTAAGAGTGGCACATGTTATTGCCATCCCCAACCCAGGTTACCGTTTTGCCTTTAATGCTACCGCGATGTTCAACGTAGGTTTGCATGTCGGCTAATAGCTGGCACGGGTGAAAGTCGTCGGTTAACGCATTGATCACAGGCACTTTAGAGTAGGCCGCAAATTGCTCAACGGTTTCATGATCGAAAGTACGAATCATAATCGCATCAACCATACGAGACATAACGCGAGCGCTGTCTTCTACCGGTTCACCACGACCAAGCTGAGTATCGCGAGAAGATAAAAAGATCGCGCTACCACCAAATTGAGTCATGCCTGCTTCAAAAGAAATACGCGTACGGGTAGAAGATTTTTCAAAAATCATTCCCAATACTTGGTTCTTTAAAGGCTCGTAGATTTCACCATTGTGCTGCATCTTTTTTAATTCGATGGCGCGGTTAATAACCCAATCAAGCTCAGCAGGTTCTAAATCTAATAATGTTAAAAAGTGTCTAGCCATAACGGCAATTCCTTACTTTAAATTTTCTACCAGCTGGCAAACTAGATCTACCACCTGGTCAGCGTCTTGCTGATTAATGTTCATGGGTGGCAATAAACGAATTACATTGCCAGACGTCACGTTAATCAACAGACCGATGTCTAACGCTTCTTTTATTAATTGTGGGCAGTCTTGATTAATCACGACGCCAATCATCAAACCAGTACCACGTAATTCAGTCGCTAAACCTTTTTCGATTAAACGAATTGTGAAAGCACTGCGCATTTGTTCGCTACGAGCTTTCACATTGTCTTCGATGTTTTCTTTTTCGATCGAATCGATTACTGCAATGGCAGCGGCGCACGCCAGTGGGTTACCACCATAAGTCGAACCGTGATTACCCGGCTGTAATACGTTGGCCGCTTTACCTTTGGCGATACAAGCACCAATCGGTACGCCGTTGCCCAAGCCTTTGGCTGTGGTTAATACGTCTGGGGTAATGCCATGTTGCTGGAAGTTAAAGTAAGTACCGGTACGGCCATTACCCGTCTGTACTTCGTCCAACATCATCAATAAATCGTTTTCATCGCATAAGGCACGTAAGCCTTGGATGTAATCTGTGCTAGCAGTCGCCAAGCCACCTTCGCCTTGAATCGGCTCAAGCATGATCGCTACGATGTTAGGATTGGCTGCAACCATTGCTTTGGCGGCATCTAAATCCTGATAAGGGACACGGATAAAACCGCTAACTAATGGCGCAAAACCGACGTGTGCCGCAGGATTTCCTGTAGCCGTTAAGGTTGCCATCGTACGGCCGTGAAACGCCTTGGTCATAACGATGATCTGAGGCTCAGTAATGCCTTGATCATGACCGTATTTACGGGCGATTTTAATTGCTGCTTCGTTGGCTTCGGCGCCAGAATTCGAGAAGAACACGTTGTCCATACCAGAGATGCGCGTTAAGCGTTCAGCCAACTCTTGCTGTCGACCAATGCCGTACAGGTTAGAGGTGTGCACAAGATTGTCTGCTTGATCGCGGATGGCTTGAGTCACTGCTGGGTGTGCATGGCCTAGGCCACACACGGCGATACCGCTTAATGCATCCAGATATTTTTTGCCGTCGGTATCAAAGACCCAAGAGCCTTCACCTTTAACAAAAGTAACTGGAAGCCGACCATATGTATTCATGATTGGCTGCATGGTATTACTCCGAATTCTTTATAATTGATATTTCATTGATTGCAAAAACGCAAAAAGGCGACATGGGTCGCCTTAAAATCAAGCATGGATCATACGAAAGTCTGTGGCGTCTGTAAATACATCCAGCCCTTCCTTGCTAAATAGAAGCGCTAAAACTGTTGTTAATTTTGTTATAGTGGCGGTTTTTTAGCGATATCATTGGTTTTAAAATCGATTCATGATTGGGTAATTATTCCGCAAAACGGCGTGAATACTTCCGTGTAGCCTTAAGTTCGGCATCCATGCCTCGCATATTTGCTCCACAATCATCCAATAATGAACCTTCGGCTTTCTTAACTTGAATAGTTAATCTAATTTTGTAAATGAGCAATAAAAGGCACAAATAATGGCAGCTTGGCAGTTTTGGATGGATCGTGGTGGCACTTTTACCGATATCGTGGCGAAGAAGCCGGATGGAAGTTTGGTCACTCATAAACTGCTATCAGAAAATCCAGCTCATTATAAAGACGCAGCGATTCAGGGGATTCGTGAATTACTGGGGATAGAAGCGGATCAAGCCTTACCGATCGAGTTGATTGATGAAGTGAAGATGGGCACTACGGTTGCCACCAATGCGTTACTTGAACGCAAAGGCGAGCCGACAGTATTAGTCACCAGTCACGGCTTGGGCGACATTCTAAAAATTGGTTATCAAACTCGGCCCGATATTTTTGCTTTGGATATTCGTTTACCCGAGCAATTATACGTTGGGGTAGAGGAGGCGAGTGAGCGCTTATTAGCCGACGGTACTATTGATCAGCCTTTTGATGAGGAAGGCTTGGCAGTACGCTTAATCGAGTGGCGCAAGCAGGGGATCGAATCCATCGCAATCGCCTTCGCTCATGGCTACCGGTTTCCAGAGCATGAAAAAGCCGCTGGTCGATTGGCGCGGGATCTTGGTTTTAAACAAGTCTCACTGAGTCATGAAGTGAGCCCGCTAGTTAAGCTAGTCCCTCGTGGTGATACTACCGTGGTAGATGCGTATTTATCGCCGATCCTTAGGCGCTACGTAGAGCAGGTGGATAGTCAGCTTTCTGCTGGCAATAAAGCAGCTTCTGATAAAACTTCTTCTAAACAAAGAGTCCCGCTGTATTTTATGCAATCAAACGGTGGTCTAGTCGACGCGCATAAATTCCGTGGCAAAGATGCCATTTTATCCGGCCCCGCAGGTGGTGTTGTCGGCATGGTTGAAACTGCTCGTGATGATGGCTTTGAACGCATCATTGGTTTTGATATGGGTGGAACTTCGACCGATGTAGCGCACTTTAATACTAGCCAATTTTCATCAAACAAAGACGGTGGGGTGCGCGAATACGAACGTGAATTTGAAACTCAAGTAGCGGGGGTGCGTTTGCGCGCCCCTATGATGAATATTCATACGGTGGCAGCGGGTGGTGGTTCGATTGTGAAATTTGCCGATGGCCGTTTTCAAGTCGGACCAGAAAGCGCGGGGGCCTTTCCTGGCCCTGCTTGTTATCGCAATGGTGGCCCACTAACGATTACCGACTGTAATGTTTTATTAGGCAAAGTAAAAGCGGAATATTTTCCTGAGTGCTTTGGTCCTAATCGTAATCAAGGTTTGGATTATGCTGGGGTAAAGCAGCAATTTGAAGATTTAAGCCAACAGATTAACGCCGTAACCGGTTTAGCTTATAGTCCTGAACAAATCGCTCAAGGTTTCTTAACCATCGCGATTGAAAACATGGCTAATGCGGTAAAGAAAATATCATTGCAACGCGGTTATGATGTCGGTAATTATGTATTAAATGCTTTTGGTGGTGCGGGGGCTCAGCATGCCTGTTTAGTGGCGGAAGCACTGGGCATGAAGCAAGTTTATCTGCATCCTTTTGCAGGCGTGCTTTCGGCTTATGGTATTGGTTTAGCGAATGAGCGTTGGTTAGGAGAAGAGTCGCTACAGCTAGAATATTCTCCTTTGCATAAAACCTGTGCTGCATTCGATGAAATAGAAGCTCGACAGGTTCGTCTGCAGAATCAAGCATCATCTGGAATAAGTAGTGATTCAAACCGTGATGTGAACAGCCAAGATTTCTGGCGAATTCATGTGAAATATAAAGGTACCGATACGCCACTGCTAATATCGCTGCCGAATAATTTAGATCTCAATAAAGTTGCTGAAGATTTTCACCAGTTGCATCAGCAAACCTTTGGTTTTTCCGATTCTAAACGCGCATTAATACTAGATGCGATTCAGCTAGAGCGCGTTGCCGGTGGCCGCGATGCGAATGACTATAAGGCTGATCATAATAAAGCGATACTCAATAATAGTACGCTAATAGCGATCGCTCATAGTGATATGGTGTGCAAAGTAGCGCAGGGGACTGAAGCATATCAAGTACCTGTTTATCGCCGCGAACAACTTCCGAAAAACATTGAAATAAAAGGCCCTGCGTTAATTGCAGAAAATAATTCAACCATTGTGATTGAACCTAATTGGACCGGTAAGGTTATCGACAGTGGGGCCTTGGTTCTTTCTTATGAAGAAGAAAATGACCCGCAGAAAAAGCTTGTTCAGCAATCTAGTTCAAAACTATCAAATCAAGCTCCCGATGCGATTCAACTAGAAATTTTTAATAACTTATTTATGTTCGTCGCCGAGCAAATGGGTTTTGTATTAGAGAAAACCGCGGCCAGTGTGAATATTAAAGAGCGTTTGGATTTCTCTTGTGCCCTGTTTGATAAAGCCGGTGAGCTGGTGGCCAATGCGCCGCATATTCCTGTGCATCTTGGTTCGATGAGTGAAAGCATTAAGGTCGTCATCAACAATAACCCGAATATGAAAGCCGGTGATGCGTTTGTATTGAATACCCCTTATAACGGCGGTACGCATTTACCTGATATCACGATTGTAAAACCCGTGTTTATTAATGCTGGGGAAGTAGCAGACTTTTACGTCGCCGCTCGCGGTCATCACGCGGATGTGGGTGGCATTACTCCAGGTTCTATGCCAGCGCGTAGTCAGCACATTAATCAAGAAGGCATCTTGTTAGATAATTTATGTCTGGTAAAAGCAGGTGAATTCCAAATTCAGATGATCACTGAGGTTTTATCCGATCATGAATTTCCGGTGCGTAATATTGAGCAAAATATTGCCGATCTAAAAGCGCAGCTAGCGGCTTGTGAAAAAGGCGCGCAAGAACTCAAACGTTTAAGTCAGCAGTATGGTTTAGATACCTTGCATGCCTATATGGGTCATGTACAAAATAATGCTGAGTTAACGTTAAAAGCCTGTTTACAAGAACTTAACTCAGGTTCATTCGAATACCCTATGGATGATGGCAGCTTAATAAAAGTGGCCATTACCATTGATAAACAGAATAGTCGCGCGAAAGTAGATTTTAGCGGTACCTCAGATCAACACGCAGGTAACTTTAACGCGCCGACTTCCGTTGCTAAAGCTGCGGTTTTATACGTATTCCGCTGTCTTGTGAATAAATCAATGCCACTCAATGCAGGCTTCTTTCGTGCGCTGGATATTATCGTGCCTCAAGGATCTATGCTTGCTCCGCAATACCCTGCGGCTGTGGTTTCAGGCAATGTAGAAACGGCACAATATATAGTTGATACCTTATTAGGGGCGCTGGGCATTATGGCGGCCAGCCAAGGCACCAATAATAATTTCACCTTTGGCGATGAAGAATTCCAGTATTACGAAACCCTGTGTGGTGGAGCGGGTGCAACTCAAACAGGTCATGGCGCCAGTGGTGTACACAGCCATATGACCAATTCGCGTTTAACCGATGTAGAAATATTGGAGCAGCGCTTCCCTGTTATGCTCGAACATTTTGCCATTCGTCCTTGTTCGGGTGGGGTAGGGGAACATAAAGGCGGCGATGGTATCGAACGTCATATACGCTTCTTAAAACCTATGAGCGCTACTATTATCTCAGGACACCGTCAGGTGCCGACATTTGGTATGGCAGGTGGTGGTGAGGGCAAGATCGGGATGAATTTTGTGCAGCGCTTTATTCTCGATCAACAAGGGATGCCAGTGCCTAAGCTTGAATTTTTACAGGGCTGCACCGATATACAGATGAATAACGGGGATGTGTTTTGCATACACACCCCTGGTGGTGGTGGTTATGGTCGACCGTTAGATATTGGGCTTGATAAAGATCAATAGCTCGTGTCATAACGGCTATTAACCTAGTAAAACAGTCGGAAACTCAGTAAAATCCGCCCAAACATTATTATCAAATACAGATATAGGTAGCATTATGGATATTATGGACTCAATCAAAGAGCAAATTGAAAGCAACGACATCTTGTTGTACATGAAAGGTTCTCCAAATGCTCCTCAGTGTGGCTTTTCTGCACAAACCGTACAGAGCGTTATGGAATGTGGTCAGAAGTTCGCATACGTTGATATTCTGTCTAACCCAGAAATTCGCGCAAACTTGCCAAAGTACGCTAACTGGCCAACGTTCCCACAGCTTTGGGTTAAAGGCGAGCTAGTAGGCGGTTGTGACATCATCACTGAGATGCACCAGAAAGGCGAATTGAAGCCTTTATTGGATGAAGCGGCTCCAGCTGAGTAAGCTTAGTTCACTCCTTCCATCTTAATATGAGGTGGATAGAAACCAGCCCTAACGTACGTTAGCGCTGGTTTTTTTATGCCTGCATTACTTTGGTGCTTTTATTAGTCAAATCATTGTCTTAGAAAGAGATCTCGAACTTGATATAAAACAGTTTTTTACAAAACTTAATGATACTAATTCTTATTATTGATTGCATTCGTCTTTTATTTTGCTAGACTCCGTTTACAATTTTTACATTCAGAATATTTGAACTAGGTGACCCCATGAAACTTGTGAAAGGCATTTCCGTATTATCTGCAGCGATTTTGTTAGCCGCTTGCGGTGGTGATGACAATGATGATGACAATAGCTTGTCCGTACCTGCAACATATACTTTTGAAAGCAAGTTGATTGCTGGTGATAGCTCAGTTTCACACTCAGGCCAAGCGACTCGCCATATTTTAATTAGTGAACTAAAAGCTTTAATTGGGTCGGGTGAACTCCAGTTAGCTGCAGATCGTGATGCTGCATTAGCCATGTTAAATGCAATTTATGCAAAGGGTACTACTGATACTACGGGTAACTTAACATCGACGAATGTTTATACTGGTGGGGCAGAAGCGACGTCTGTAGGTATTACTGTTAAATCTAAAGATGCGAGCGATAACCTTCTTACTTTAGTGCAAACGGATTACTCTCTTGTTTCGGGTGATAAAAACCTTCAAGGAAAAATGGCGGGTAAGGATAACTTATTAACTAACGCTGAATTCATTGGATGGAATGTTACAACGACTGGTGATGATCTTGTTAAAGGTGAAGGTGTAAACGCGGCGCCTGAATTATTGGTTCAGCAGTGGTTCGGTCAAATTGCTGATCTAGTAGTTGATGCTGACCCAGGTACTACCTATGTAACTGCAGAAGGTTTGGATCTTCAGCAACTAGTCCAGAAGTTTGTTCTAGGTGCGGTAACATACTCTCAGGCTTCTGAAGATTATTTAAAAGCTGATAAAGGCTTAATGAAGCAGAACTCTGCAGAAGATAAAGCGGGTAAGGCTTATACGTCTCTAGAGCACCAGTGGGATGAAGGCTTTGGTTATTTCGGCGCTGCCCATGATTACAACCTTTATACTGATGCCGCAAACAAGGCACAGCAAGATAACGATACTAACCTAGACGGTGAAATCGATCTTTACTCTGAATACAGCTTCGGTAATTCAGTAAATGCGGCTAAGCGTGATAAAGGCGCAACAGTAGCAACGGATTTCAGTAAGGGCGCGATGGACGCTTTCTTAACAGGCCGTGCTTTGATTCAAGCTAACTATGGCACTGACCCTGTATTGGGTGAAGGTTATCAGGCTGAGCTAGTTAAGCTTTCCAAAGTAGCTTTAGAGAACTGGGAAAAAGCGATTGCTGCAACGGTTGTTCATTATATCAACGATGTCATTGCGGACTATGCAACTTATGGTACTTCTGACTTTAATGATGAAGGTCAATTCACTACGCATTGGTCTGAAATGAAAGGTTTTGCATTAGGTCTACAATTTAGCCCTGTTGCTTTAATCTCTGTTGATCAATTGAAAGCAGTGCATGTTGCTTTTGGTGAAGCGCCTGCCTTCTTAAATACCAATCAAGAAGCGGTTACTGCTTACATTGCGCAGCTAGAAGCGGCTCGCACAATTATGCAAACAGCTTATGGCTTTAATGCAGAGAACGTTGCTAATTGGTAATAACAGGCTTGATGCAAGTTAAACTTGTGTAAAAAAGCGTGAATTAAAGGGCTATCTTAGGGTAGCCCTTTTTCGTATTTGATATACTCAGCTATATTTTGTAGATGCACCTTACTTAGAGACGTGTGGAAATTATTGATGAAAAATTTAGGTTTACTTTTATTACCCGTCGTTGCGCTATATGGCTGCAATAGTTCTAGCCCAAGTACAGGTTCGGCAATCGACAGCTGTAAGGCTTTAAATTCAGACACTTTTAGCTGTGAACAAATGTTGGGTGATATTGTTGAGCATGCTGTTCAGCCAACGGTAGTTAGCTTTTCGACTCAAGTACAAGCTTTAGCGACCAAAACAGCGGCTTATTGCACCGCCTTATCGGCTGCGACAAACGAGAGCGTAGCTTTAATAGAAGCTCAAACGGATTGGCAGGCGTCGATGGATGTTTGGCAGCAACTTGAAGTGATGCAGTTTGGTCCTTTAGCGACTGAGCGCGACGAGTTTTATAGCTGGCCATTAAACGATAGTTGTAAGGTCGATGAGGAAGTTGTTTTCTCTTTAGCAGATGGTTATGACATCAGCACGGGAGTAACACCAGCTCGTCGCGGTTTAGATGGTTTAGAATATTTATTATTCAATAGTGATACTAATATTAGTTGTGGTGCCAATAACTCAACTCCTGCCTTGACTGCTTGGAATCAGAAGGATGATGCGACTAAATTAGTTGATCGTTGTTCTTTTGCTGAAAAAATAACGGATGACCTAGTCGCCCGAGCTCAGGCATTAGAGACCAGCTATAACCAATATGATATTACTGCAGCGACCAATTTGCAGGTTGTCGCCGATAGCATATCTGATGCTTTGTTCTACATAGATAAAGAAGTTAAAGATGATAAATTAACGGCTCTTTTACCTCAGACTAGTACTCAAGGTTTTAGTGCTGATAAGTTAGAGTTTGCTTTTGCGTCATATACTAAGCAAGCGATTAACAATAATGCAATTGGCACTAAAGCTATCTTTACGGCCAGTGGTAATGTGGGCTTAGCTCAGTATCTAATTGCTGCAGGGCAGGAAGATTTGGCGACCGAGATGGTGGTTGAACTTGATGCTATTATTGCAAACAGTAGTGGTGCTTACATCGTGGATAGCTTTAGAGATATTTTGACGACGGCTCAACAAGATACCGGTGATTCAGATGTATCTGATTGTATTAATGCTGATGTTGGTAGTAACTCGAGCAATTTAATAAAGCTCTGTGCTTTAGATAATGATGTGAAAGCGTTCACCGATGATCTAAAGGGCCAGTTTGTATTAACGTTAGGCTTCAGTGTTCCTACCAATGTCGAGGGTGATAACGACTAGCCTAAATGATTAGCCCACCAGACATTAGACTTTAACTTAATCACAGTTGAATCTAATGTCTGGCTCTTTAAATCCCAGCTTAATAATTTACCATCTCCTTGGCTGATCCAAGCTTGTTTTCCATTCTTAGCAACTTTAATTCCTTTGTTATATTTTATCTTTTGCTGTTTTATTAGTTGTTGAGCTTCAGTATTTGTATTGTCTTGCCACTGAGTTAGCAGGTGTCCTCTAGGATTAGAAATCAATACTTGATTACTTTTGGGAATGGATTTAATACTGGCGGTATAACCTTGCATATCCCAGTGCAATTTCTCGTCTTGAACATCAGCAAATACTAACTCGCGGCCTTTCTTGGCAAATACTATGCAGCTCGGTCTTTGGTCCTGCTTTTTATATTGGCAGCCGATGATTAGATTACCATTGTCCATGCGGTCGAGATGACGGGCACTTAAACCCAGTTGTGGCACAACCCACTCATGCTCAATTGTATTATTAGTCGCATTAAATGAAATCACATTCGATTGGATATTATCGATATTAAGAATATCTCGGCCACTATCTGGATGAGTTAGAACCCCTGTATTAGCGATAGCAATTAGGTTATTGCTTTGCCAAACCAGTTCATGAGGGCCAATGCCACCAGAGTCATAAGACTCGACTAAAGAAAGGTCATGGCTATTTAACTTTAAGAGTTTACCTTGGCCTTGCTGATAATTGGATGCAGTTGCATAAATATAGCGTTCGTCGCTAGAGAAGATAGCATGTCCTTCAAAGTGTTGATTATCCAACGGCTTTAATTCAGCGATAATTTTACCGCTTAGAGAGTACTTTAATAAGCTGGCCCCAGGTTTGCGAGAATTTACCAGAATACTTTTTTGATCTGGAAATAAGGTGGCAAGATGCACCTCGTACGGTACTGAAAAATCACTGATAGTTTGGTAGTTATCTAATGTGTGGCGGGCTTTATTTTTAGCTTGAACCGCAAGTACGCCATACTCCTTTAAGCGTTGTCCTGTTTCATCAGTGCGGCTATATCCTCCAATGATTAACTGATCTCGATTAATTTTCACTGAAGAGCAGGCCGTTATTGAGGATACTGCGGTTAAGCTAGCGATACTGCTTGCTGCGACAGCAATGAAATGACGACGATTGATCTGGATTCGATTTTCCGTTTTATGAATAGGTTGGTTATTAAACATAATTAATCCAAAGACTTCAGTAGCAATTGATCGAGTAGCTTTTTTTCTTTTTCCGGTAAAGGCGCTTGCTTATCTCCAGCCGTCCAGCTGGAAAATAATCGATCCCAAAAAGAAAAGATAGCGCCGTAATTTTTACGGTTGTATTGATCACTGTGGTGCAGCTGGTGTTGCAGAGGGCTGATGAATATCTTCTCTAAGGGGCCATAACTAATAGGAACCATACTGTGGCGAATATTCGCCCCGAGAGCATTAAATAACAGGCTAGCACCACTAATGCCAAAAATTAACCAAGCTTGAGGATGTTCCCCAACGAGAAAGAAAAAGACTCCGGTGCAGCTACCATATACGGTTGCTGATCGTAGCTGATAGAGTAGTTTCTCAATAGGATGAACACGTAAAAATGAAAGTGGAGTGAGAATGGTCGCGCTGTGATGTAGCTGGTGGATGCGCCAGAAAAAACGCCAATGTAATAGGCGATGTAAAGCATAGCGACTGAGGTCTTCTAATAAAACCAAAGCCAAGGTAAATAGACTGAATAGAAGTAGGCTTGAAGCTTCAGCGTAAGCTCTAGGTTCAGATACGGTAGATAACAGTTTGAAAACCGAATTGGCAATGGTAATGGTAAATACAACCCAGGTGATGCTGAGTATTGAGAAGAGCACAGCATTCAATAGAATCAATTGATAGTCTTGACGAGTCGAGGTATTCCACCAATATGACTTTTGAGTCAATTGTTTCAGGTATGGCAATCTCTGTTGCCAAGATAGACCTACCCATAATAAAACAAGCACAAGAGAACTTAAGCCATAAGCAATAAAAGTGCGGCTCTGCGGGTCGATCAGCCAGTTAATCGGGGCCAGTAGCAGGGAATATTCAATCATGAGGTCGGATAATACGGTAATAAGTCAGGGGTATAACAACCCAGATCAACTAATTGTATCTTATTGACGATTAATATTAAGTCTCATTTGTGTTTTAATTGGCATCCTTATTCAAATCTATGTATCCCCTGGAGTTAAGCAGTGTTTAAGTCGGTTCCTGTTGCTTTCAGTCTTTTATTTTCAATCTCTGCAGTAGCAGAGAGCACAGATACTGAGCAGGATGCTCGTTCAACGTTAGATTTGGATAAAATCTACATCACCGGTGGTGAAGACGAAATACGTCGTTTACCGGGATCGGCGACCTTAATTGATGAGGTTGCACTTGAGGCATTTGAATATACCGATATTCATCGAATCTTAAATGCCGTGCCTGGTGTTAACCTGCAAGAAGAAGATGGTTATGGCTTACGCCCTAACATTGGCTTGCGTGGCACTTCCCCAGAGCGCAGTAAAAAAGTGACGCTGATGGAAGATGGTGTGCTTTCTGGCCCCGCGCCTTATTCAGCCCCTGCTGCTTATTACTTTCCTAATGTGTCTCGTATGAGTGCGGTTGAGGTCTTTAAAGGCCCTGCGACAACTCAATATGGTCCAGCGACAATCGGCGGCGCAGTGAACCTAGTCAGTCGCGCCATTCCATTTGCCGCCGAAGGGGAGCTGGATGCGCAATATGGTCAGTATAATTTTCAGCGCTATAACGCTTATTATGGCGAGCAAATCGGCGATTTTGGTTATTTGATAGAAGGCTTAAATGTTTCTACCGATGGTTTTAAAGACTTAGATGTAGCTGCTGGTTCTAGCTCAGAAGAGACGGGCTTTGAACGTAACGATGTTAATCTTAAAACCAGTTGGCAGAGTCTAGGTCAGGTTAATCAAATCTTTCAGTTGAAGTTGGGTTATGCCGATGAGCAATCCAATGAAACCTATTTGGGCTTAACCCGTGATGATTTTGATGCAGACCCGTATCGTCGCTACGCCGCAAGCCAGTTGGATAATATGCAATGGGATCACCAGCAAATTCAACTGAGTCATAATCTAGAATTTAATTCTGGCTTAACCTTTAATACCGATGTGTATCGTAATACCTATAAGCGTGACTGGTATAAAGTGAATGGTTTTAATACGGGTACCACCAGTATTCAAGATGTATTAAAGAACCCAACCTCTGGCAATAACCCAGATTTTTATAAAGTATTAATCGGTGAAGTGGGTTCGAATACAGATGCCGAAAAAATTAAAATTGGTAATAACGGCCGTGAGTATGTTTCTCAAGGTATTCAGACTCGTGTTAATTATGGCTTTGAACTAGCCGGTTTGAACAATGAGCTGGAGCTGGGTTTACGTTATCACCAAGATCAAATTGAGCGTAATCATTCTGAGCAGTTATTTGCCATGCAGGTCGGTGGTATCTTAGTCGCGGAAGAAGAAGTCTATGCGACAAGCCGCAACAAAGGTGAAGCAACCGCAATCGCTGTTTATGCAAAAGATGAAATTAGCTTCAACAATACGACCGTCACATTGGGCCTACGCAGTGAGCAAATCACCGCTAGCCAAACCAATTACAATTTAAATGATGGTAGTTTTGTATCAAAAACAGAATCAAATGAATCAGTACTATTACCTGGGGTAGGGATTTATTCACAGCTGCATTCTACGGTTGGTATTTTAGCCGGGGTTCACCAAGGTTATTCTGCAACGTCGCCTGGTCAAGATGGCGATGTAGAACCAGAGAAAAGCTTAAATTATGAATTTGGCATGCGCTTCGATTTGAATGCGTTTAATCTTGGGCAAGGTGAACTAGTTGGTTTCTTCAATGATTATAGCCAGTTGACGGGGTCCTGTAGCGAGAGTAATGGTTGTAATAGCTCTGACCTCGACAGTCAGGTTAACGCTGGTCAAGCACAAGTTTATGGTCTTGAAGCCGCGTGGAAATTAACCCCAGAAATGGCAGGTTATACATTCCCTACGAGCCTGACTTATACCTTTACCCAAGCAGAGTTTGGAACTAACTTCACCGATACAAAAGGAGCGTTTGGTGATAACGGCCAGGTCATTGTTGAAGGTGATGAGCTCGCCTATGTGCCGCAGCACAGACTAAACGCTCAGTTCGGTATTCAGCGCAATGCTTGGAAGGCTAACTTATCGGCGCTCTATCAAAGTGAGATGCGTGATACTCCAGGGCAGGGCGCTATTGCTGATAATGAAATTATTGATGCCTATATGGTGATTGATGTTTCCGCGAGTTATCAAGTGCTACCAGCATTACAGCTTTATACAACAGTCGATAACCTAATGGGTAACGATTATGTTGTGGCGTCTATGCCTTATGGCTATCGCCCAGGTAAGCCACGTTCGGCTAATCTAGGGGTTAAATATAAGTTTTAATTCTTGCCGATGATGATTAAAGCCTCGTTTTTATTGGTAGCCTATTAGGCTATTAATAGATGGCGGGGCTTTTTTGTTTTTGGCTTATTATTTCGATGAATCTAGGTTACACTGACAACCATTCACCAAATAAATACTTTTCATTTCTAGGGTTTATATGAATATTGATCGCGTCGACCTTAATTTAATGGTCTACCTTGATGTGTTATTACGCGAAGGCAGTGTCACAAAGGCTGCTCAGCAGCTGGGCATTACACAGCCGGCAATGAGTAATGGCCTCAAGCGTTTACGTGATTTATTCAATGATCCTCTATTGGTACGTACCAGTGAAGGAATGACCCCTACCGAGCGCGCATTAGAGCTCCAGCCTCTTATTCGTAAAGCGTTAAACGAACTTGAAGCGGCTTTGCAAACTCAAGGGGAGTTTGACGCTAGTTCGAGTCATCGTGTATTCCGCATTATGGTCAGTGATTACGCCGAATCAACGCTGGTGCCAGAATTAGTTAAACGGCTGCGTGAGCAAGCGCCAAGCATTATCCTTGATGTATTAACCCCTTCCGATGTGACTTTCCAAGATGTTGAAGCGGGTAAGGTCGATATGGCGATTAACCGCTTTGACGACATGCCGCAATCCTTCCATCAGAAAACCTTATGGGAAGATGATTTTGTTTGCCTTGTTAATCCAGATCATCCCTGTGCCACTGCATTTGACCTTGCGGCTTATCTAGACAGTATGCATATCTGGGTTAGTAAAACAGGTATGGGCGCTGGTGTGGGTATAGACCCTGAAAAGATTATCCGCTTAGGCTGGGTAGATAACGCACTCAGTAAACTAGGGCATAAACGAAAGATTTCAGTATTTACACGTCATTATCAAATGCCTGCTTTATTGGCGCTGAATAATGATTTGGTTGCGACACTGCCTAGAAAAGTTGCCGAAATGCAGGCGGAATCGTCACGATTATTAGTCAAAGAACCGCCGTTTGAAATCCCTGCTTTTGAGCTGAAAATGGCTTGGTCGCCTTTAGTTCAGCACCATCAAGCCCATAAATGGCTACGTCGTATGATTGTTGATGTGGCTCAGAGCTGTTAACTTCTATTAGTTGTCTGGGTAAGGTATTTTCCTTTCTTACTAGATTGGATCTCTTGTCTATACTCTAGTGAGGTATTAGATCTTGGGTTTCTATGCACATTCTTTCTGTACTTTTAGTCATAATTGGCCTGGTAGCCTTGGTTTTATCTTTGCTGCCTCTAACGGCCATCTGTCGACATGAGACAGGGCATCGCCTTGGCTGGCGAGGCATGTTTGGCCTAGTCTTTGTTTTTATCTTCGGTTATTCCTTCTATTGTTACCATTTGATGTTTAAAACCCCCAGTCTTATAGATTTTATTTTGGCAGGAATCTTTGCTGGTGGTGGTTTTTTTGTCGTCTTGGTTAGTCGTATGAGTTTGGCCAGTCTTAATAAGCTGCAAAGCATCGCGCTAGAACATCAAAAACAAACTCTTCATGACCTGCTAACGGGCTTACCGAACCGAAAAAGCTTAATGCTGACATTAGCGAATACGGTAGCGGCCAGTGGGCGAGAGGATGCTCATTTCGCCATTATGGTGATGGATTTGAATGGTTTTAAAAATGTAAACGATACTTTGGGGCATCATGCTGGGGATGTCGCACTACAAATTATTGCGCCACGATTAAATGATCAACTTCGAGCTTCAGATACTTTATGTCGTATGGGCGGAGATGAGTTTTGCGTTATCTTACCGCAAGCGAATAAAGATGATGCTGAACATGTTGCCAAGAAAATGTTAGCCGCATGCTCAGAATCAATGATGGTTGATGATAATAATATTTTGTTAGGTATTAGTATTGGAATTGCTTTATCTCCCGATCATGCATGTGGCGGGGATACCCTTATTCAGTATGCCGATAAAGCGATGTATCAAGCTAAGCAGCATAAAACGGGTTTTGAGTTTTATGATAAGGAAATTGATAATCAATCAGTTAATAGATTGTCGGATGCTCCTGAGATTTTACAGGCCCTAAAAGACAAGCAACTAATGCTTTATTTTCAGCCTGTTTTTTCTAAAGAGGAGCTGAGCGGGCTGGAGGTTTCATTGAGCTGGCATAAAGTCGATGGTTCTATCGTCGGTGCTCAGGATTTTTTACAATCGTTAGTCGATCTTGGAGCGAGTTGGCCACTCATTGAATACGTTGTGGATTCCTCATTTTTAAGTTTTAGCGATTGGAAGAAGCAAACAGGCAAAGATATCAATCTACGCCTGAATTTATTCATTGGTGGCCTCGATAAAGAGGAATTCTGTGATTACCTAGAATCTAAAGCCCATCAGCATAAGATTCCGACTAAGAATATTGTTATTGAGGTTCCCGAATGCTTGTCTACGCGACACTCTGTTATTACTGTTGTAAATAACCTACGGAGCAAAGGCTTTAAGATCTCATTAGATGAATTTGGCGGCAATGGCGCGCGTTTATTATCGCTTAAAAATTCAGTCTTAGATGAAGTTAAGTTAGGTTACTCGCTGGTAAGTTACTCTGGCTCAACGAGTTTCGATGAAGCGATAATTAAGTGCATTAAAGCTTATTGCGATCAGATGAACGTTTCGCTTGTCGCATCCGGTATTGATGATCCAGAGGTGTTAAATAAGCTGAAAGATCTTGGGGTTCAGGCATTTCAAGGCGATGTTCTCTGTCCATTCATCCCAGCTATTGAGATGAATGAATGGCTAATTCAACAGAAATTTCAATCTGTTCCCCTGCATTAATTTTCTTAGCATCGCTGAGTACGTTAGCGGTTTCAATGCAGAGCATTTTCTGAAAATCTAACGGACTAAATTGACTAAGTCGCTTACTCTTCTCTACCCACGGATTCCAAATGACGGCGCTTTGGCTGTTTTTATTATTAATTAATAATGATTGAGTAGGGGTCTCTAGTCTAAGGCTGTATTCTTTGTCTTCGAAGAAATATAAGCGGTCCGTTTCACCACTAAAGCTTACTTTCCCAACTTGCTGCTTTTCTTTCCAGCTATCAAGGGCATCAATGTAGGTTGAGTTCTGCGCACTATGAATAAAACTGTGTTTTATATCCTGAGTTGGAAGGTAAGTATGCAGCGCTTGGCTAATACTAAATGGCAGGGAGCCTGTATTTGAGGTAACGAGTGCGAACTTAAGGGTATTTGATAATACAAATTTGGCTTCTAGTTCAAACTCAAAGGGCCATAATTCTTTAGTCGTTGAATCGCTGGATAAACTGAGAGTGACTTCAACGAAATGGCAATCTTCCTGAATATGTTTAATTTGCCAAGGCATTGAGCGTGCAAAACCATGAGCGCTTGCTGAGGTTTTATTATCTACTTGATCTTGAATTGAATCAGGATTCTTATCTAAATTACCAAACCAAGGCCAGCAAATAGGAATACCACCACGAATAGGGCTACCTAGTTTATATTGAGCGCTTGGGCTTAACCACAGGACATTCTCGAACTGGTTCTCCTGTGGACGAAACTCGATCAATTGAGCACCTTGCAATAATAGTATTGCGTTAAAGCGAGGGTGTTCAATTTTAATTGCTGGTAATTCGTCCATTTGAATTAGTTTGCAAAAAGCATGGTTCATGACCCGTGTCCTAACCTATAATTAGTATTTCAATTTCTCTTCACTATAACTGAAAATTTCAACGGGAAAAATTTTCTTTTATATAAATAGGTTGCGAATAATACGCTGTGAATAAACAAAATTTATTAAATCAATTGCTTGATCATTTACAGCAAGAAATTGATGCAACGATGTCAGCGGTGAATGAAGCCCATGCTTTAGCCTCGCATGAGCAGAGTAAGCCGGAGAACCAATACGATACGCTAGCTTTGGAAGCGGCCTATTTAGCCCATGGGCAATCAGAGCGAATTGCTGAGTTGCAACGCCAAGCACTTTTATTAAACCACTTTGAGCTGGTTGATTTCGATGAGAATAGCCGTATTGCCCTAGGGGCTTTAATTCATATACAAGATGAGAATGGTGAAGCGCAGTGGTTGTGGTTAATGCCGATTGCGGGAGGTATTGTTTTAACTGCAGGGGACGTTCCAGTGAGGACCATTACACCCGAGGCACCACTGGCATTAAAACTTGTGGGCAACTATGTCGATGAAGTATTTGAGCTAAATCTTGGCCATAAAAAAAAGCAGTTCGAGATTATCGAGCTGCTTTAATATTATCTTTTGCATTCTAGGTTTTAAGACTACTTGAACATGTCGGCAAAGCTTTCTGCTTCGTCGTCTTTATGTTCTGTTAGAGGCCAGCCACCCAGTTCTTTCCAGCGATTGACGATAAAGCAAAATAATTCTGCTGTTTTCCAAGTATCGTACGCTGCGGAATGAGCTTCTTTATTATCAAACTCAATCTCTGCCGTGATGCATGATTTGGCTAATACTGATTGGCCAAGTGCTAAAGCGCTTAAGCTTGCAGTATCAAAGCTGGAGAAAGGATGAAAAGGATCACGCTTAATCTCAGTACGTTCAATGGCTGCTTTTAAGAAACCGTGATCAAAGTGCGCGTTATGACCGACTAAAACGGCGCGATTACAGCCGGTAGATTTAACTTCTTTGCGAACCAGTTGTAGCATTTTGGTCATGGCATCGAGTTCACTTACCGCGCCACGCTCTGGGTCGAAAGGATCAATGCCAGTAAAATCCAAGGCTTCTTTTTCAAGGTTTGCCCCTTCAAAAGGTTGCACGTTGGCATCGATGGCTTCATGGGGATATAACCAGCCATCTTCATCCATACGTACCGTTACCATCGCTATTTCTAGCAGGGCATCTGTCTTAGCATTAAAACCACCGGTTTCAACATCAACAACAACGGGCAAAAATCCGCGGAAGCGTTGCGCCATCAGTGATTTTTCTTTCTTCTCTGCCACGAGGTTTCCTTAAGCGATTGAGTACGCTGTTAGCTAATGAGTGCAATGATTGGCAAGGTCTATTTTTCTACTTGCCAGCGAATGGTTTCACCCGCTTTGATTGGGACGATGACATCTCCAGCGAAAGGCATCTCACTTGGAACAGTCCAATCTTCTTTATTAAGGGTAATAGTATCGGTATTTCTAGGTAAGTTATAGAAGTCTGGGCCAAAGTGGCTCGCAAAACCTTCTAATTTGTCCAAAGCACCCAAATCTTCGAAGATTTCAGCGTACAGCTCGATCGCAGCATAGGCGCTATAACAACCAGCACAACCACAAGCGGACTCTTTAGCGCCTTTAGCGTGAGGCGCTGAATCGGTACCTAAGAAGAACTTAGGGTTGCCGCTAATGGCCACTTCTTGCAATTTTTGCTGGTGAATATTGCGCTTTAAAATTGGCAAGCAGTAGAAATGCGGCTTGATACCACCGACTAGCATGTGATTTCGGTTGTAAGCTAGGTGCTGGATCGTAATGGTTGCAGCTACATTGTCTCCAGCTTGTTCAACAAATTCAGCGGCATCTTTAGTTGTGATGTGCTCGAATACTACTTTCAGGTTAGGGTGGCGGGCGATCGTTGGCTTCATTACTTCATCAATAAAACGCTTTTCACGGTCGAATACATCAATATCGTCGTGAGTCACTTCACCATGGATCAACAATGGCATTTCATTTTCTGCCAAAGCTTCCAACACAGGGTCTAATTTCTTTAGGTCTGTTACACCAGAATCTGAGTTCGTCGTAGCGCCTGCTGGGTAAAGCTTGGCAGCAACAATGTTAGAACTCAGCTTTGCTGCATGAATCATGTCTGGGGTTGTACGGTCCGTCAGGTAAAGCACCATCAAAGGTTCAAAGTTACTGCCTTCAGGGCGTTGAGCCAGTATACGCTCACGATATTCAAGGGCTTGGCGGGCATACATAACAGGTGGCTGAAGATTCGGCATAATAATCGCTCGGCCCATATAAGCTGCAGTAGCGGGTACCGTAAACTCTAATGCATCACCATCGCGTAGGTGTAAGTGCCAATCATCGGGACGAGTAATGGTGAGCTGCTGTGTCATGTACTAAACCTTAACTAAACTTGATAGTGATATTAGGGCTATTGTACCTCAACTTAATGAGAATTTGGCCGTTAACCTATTGAGTTTACCTATTTTAGTGATTAATCGAGATGTCTATATATGCAGCCCTTTATACTTAAACGGCTAGATCACACCTTATTAACAGTATTGATGCTCGTACTGGCTTTGTTTTCAGGTCAAATTAATGCTCTGCAATACGGCAGTGGCATAGAAGATACTGAGTGGAAGCTATCTGGCTCCATCTTTGAGTGTCGATTTGAGCAGGTATTACCGGACTACGGCAATGGTGTCTTTTACCACCAAGCAGGTGAAGATATTGTATTTCAGTTGGAGACACGGAAAAATTTGATGAAAGAAGGCCGTGCAGGGGTATCCATTACTCCGGCGCCATGGCATCCGAGTAAAAAATCAGAGCATCTGGGTTATGCCAATCTCATTGATGATTTACCCAATTTAGAGCTGGATTCAGAACGCAGTAACCAATTTTTGCATGCTCTACTGGAAGGTAAACAGCCTGTGATTACGCGACGCACCTACTACGATGAGTCGAAATTCATCAAAATCCACCTATCCGCGATCCATTTTAATAACTTTTACGGCAAGTATTTAAAGTGTGTCGACCAGTTATTACCGATGAACTTCTCTCAGGTCGCTCGCAGTAAGATATATTTTGGCGGTGGCAAAGAAGGCTTAAGCCCAGAAGACGAAGAAATGCTCGATCGCGTCATCTTTTATATGAATAACGACCCGAGGGTCTTTGCACTTTATATAGATGGGCATTCGGATAATAGAGGTCGTCGTTATGATAATCGTCAGTTATCTAAAAGGCGGGCGGAAGCCGTTGAGCGCTACTTTATTAAGAAGGGAATTAATCCAGAAATGGTTACGCTGCGATTTCATGGCCAGCGCTATCCTATTGCAACCAATAATACCTCGTCAGGGCGAGCTAAGAACCGCCGAGTGACTATTCGTTTAGAGCAGCGGGAGGATATGGCTATACCCGCGGAGCTGCAATTTGTATTACCTGAAGGTTCTTGAGGTTAAATTTCTTAAGACATGGAAATAGTATATAAATTGGTCTTGTAAGAATAAATAATGAGTTTTATTTGTACGATGGTTCTTCAAAAAAATGGAATGGATCTACCTTTTAGCTTGTAATTTGCGAATGGTGTATCCCAAGTGGATTATTTGAAGTACGCCAGTTTTAAAATGCGATAAAGTGCTTTTTTCTTTTTTTTAAAGCTATTAAATAGTATTTAGCTAGTACCTCTAACAAAGAAAACAGGGGGACTAATAATAAAAAATATAACGCCTACCCAAGGTGATTAATGCTAAATACGTTCTCAAAAATAATACTTTTTGTATTGCTTCCAATTCAGTTTGCTAGCGCGCAGCTCATTCCTATTGATGAAGCTGAGTTGTCAGAAATGACAGGTCAGGCTTTTATTAATCTAGACCATTCATCAAGCGACGGTTTGGACTTCACTAAAGTTAGCTTAGGACTTGAAGTTAAAACCTCTTTAAATTCTAACCTACTCGATGTAGGTAATTATGATAATGGTTCAGATATCCGCATAAAAGATTTTGCTTTAGGCAATATTGAATCTGATGGCAGTATTACGCCTTTTGAAATTGAAGACCCTTTCATTGAATTAGCGTTTGAGCAAGAGGGGGTTAAGCAAAACCTAGTGGGTGTTCGCTTAGGTTTTGGTGGTGCAAAGGGAGCGTTGTCAGGAACTATTGAATCTTTGAGTGGGAATATTAATGTTGATATTAGAGATACAGCTGCGGGGTTAAATAATTCAGGTAGCGCATTGGGAGGGCTGGCCGCAGTATTATTAGCAAATAGCCCTATTGAAACTACAGCACAACTTGTAGATTCAAATGGTAACTTAGATCAAACAAGAGCTAGTTTAGTTGGAATACCGAACGGTGATACTTTTGATATTTATGCTTCGAATTCGCTTGAGAGAATAGCTTTAACTGTCATTGATGCATTACCACAAACTGAGTGTGCGGCAAGAACTTGGATTGGGTCATGTAAACAATTGGAATTAGAAGCGCAAAGCTGTGAGGCTCTTGGCATTAGTGTTTGTTTTGATTTGAAAAAATATAATACCCTAGATGTAGGTACCAATGTAGTGAAAGATGGTAATGGAAAGGTAACGTCTTCGGATTTTGCGGAAGGATTATTTTTAGGGTTTCAAACTAAGGCGATTACTTGGATAGATGGAACTACATCTACAACTGCTACAAGAGGTGCTTTTCTGAATGTGCCTAATGGAGGGTTGCAAGTTAATCTTGCAGATGCTTTTAAAGGCACTGATCGAGTTCGGACTCGATATGTAGATCCTTATTTTAGTGGGTTTTAAAATGTTAATAATTACAAATAAAATTCTTGTTGTTTTGACACTGTTTGCATCATCGACCTTGGTTAATGCCGATCTCATCACTTTAGAAGATAGTGACTTAAGTGAAGTAGATGGCGAAGGTATTGGACTAGTCCTTGAAGACTTTATTTACAATGCAGGAGAGGCTGTTAATGGTGGTGGAACATTTGAAATCAATGGTCTGCAGACATCAGATGATAAAGACGTAACTATCAGTATTTCTCAATTCTATATCGCAGCATCAGGAAGTAATCAAGGTACGATCCTTAATCCTGTAAATATTGGTCGTCTAAATAATCCTTTTAATATAGAGCTACGCGATGGTGATAATTACGGTGTGGATAATAAAGCTATATTTGAATTTTCTGCCCCTTCTGTTGCAAATGGAAGTCGCTTATCGGAGCGTCCAGATGTAGGTATTCGATTTGATTTAGATATTGATGGTAACCCCTTTCAATCATTGGATAATCATATTAAATCTTTATCCATCGATGGTTCCTATCTTCGGCTCTGGGGAGGCGGTGGTCGGATGGAAGGTGAAGTGGCTCTTAATATCTATACTCCAAATATGGCATTTTTCGCATGTGACTCTAATCATGAGAACTGCGGACAAACTGTTGAATTTCGGGATGTAAGTATTGAAGCGAAATTAGGATACGGTGAATTCCAACCCGTAACTTTTGATGTTAGTTCGGATGGCCACTTCCATTTTTCAGTTGGAACTTTAGAAGGTAAATGTGCTACCAATAGTACTGGAGGATGTGTCAGTGGCTCCGATAGAAATGTGTTAATAGATTTTTATGATAACGGCCCAAAAACAAATATTTATATCGATAACGTGGTGGTCGCAGGACAAGAATTTGGTACAACAACGGTCAGTAATTTACAGATTCAATATCTAGATGTTAGAAGCCGCGACTTATAAGTTGAGAATTAAATATGATAAAAATAATAATTACATTTGTGACACTCATTTATAGTTCTCTATCAATGGCATTGGAAGCATTAGCCGAAGAAGAAATGCAAAAGGTCTTGGGGCAAGGTGGTGTTTATCTTTCAGGGGATATAACTATTAATGACAATGGTGGACCATTGAATGTTAGTGGTGCAACAATAGGGGATGTTTGGCAAAAAAGCTGTATTCCAACATCTACAGATGTTCGCTGTGGTGCTCGTATCGCAGTAAACGCAGGAGATGGCGCAAACTCTGGTTGGTTAGTCTTAGATAACATTCGTGGACGGTTTTCATTTGAAGGATTGACTTTAAAAACCCGGACAATTGACTCTGGGTTTGATGGTGATGGTGTAATCTTTAACAGTGATGTCCTAGAGATAGGGTTACCGAATACAGTGAGTTATGGTGGTGTTAGTTACACTCTGGCTAATAGCAGCGAGGCTAGACCTACTGATTCTGGATTTAGTCAGACAGATATTTTCAGTGTCAATATCAATGGTGATGTTAGCTTACGTGGCAATTTATTGTTATTTCCAACAGGAACTCCTTAGGTTTAATTATCATGAAAAATATAAAATTAATCCTATGCCTATTAGGAATTTCAACTTCTCTTTCGGTCTACTCTTTAGAACGCTTAAGTGATTCAAGTCTTTCAGGTGTACAGGGGCAAGCTGGCTTAACCATTGAACAGAGTCAGCTATTGAATATTGGTAATCTTAGCTATACCGATGATAGTAATACGCTAAGTATTGAAGGCTTTCGAATATCATCACAAGCAGATACCAATGCTGCGGCAAATCGAACCTATACTCTAGATGTGTTAGCTGATGGCTCGCTTAAAATGAAAACGGAAATCGAGCCAACTCAATTACATATCGATGGCATCCGTATTAACAACTCACCGGCTAGTTTTGGTGATTTGACATTAAATTATGAAGCGATTACAGATTTCTCGATTAAAGGGATGAGTACCGGTAGCTTGGAAGGAAGTTTTACCACGGGTATTTCAAATGCTGAGATGATTTGGCGGACGAATGGTAATGCCATGTCATTTGATAATATTGGCTATAACGCCAGTATCGATAACTTTACCCTTGAGTATGATGCGACTGACAACACAAAAGACTTTCTTCGTACCGGTTTAGCGCTGGGTATGAATAACTTCGCCTTTGATTTTTCAACTGGTGCGCTTCGTTTGGGCGGAAAGAGTTTAGGAGAGCTTTCTGGGAATTTAGCTTTATCTGCGAATACACAAATATTTGCCGGTGGGCGTTCGAAAAAAAATGAAGCCAAAGAAGGCTTAACTTTTCATTCACAAGTAAATATTTTGCAAGATGAAGAAAATAAAATTATTTTTACCGATTATGACGCCGATGGTACGGCTAACTCATTATTGATGGGGGATTTTAGTGGTGCGTTAAATATTGATAATTTAACTTTTGATGTTGAGGTTGATCATTTAGCTATCGGTTTTGATGAGGTAGTTGGCTCTTTCAGAGCAGGGAGAATTTTAATTGGTGATAGTTTGAAGCCTGTTGGTTCAATAGAACTCGATTTTATGTTGAAAGATGATGTTGCTAATAGCCGCTACAACCGCTTGCAACTATACCCAGGAATTCGTCAGCCAGATTTTGATATTATGCCTGTTGAAATAGAAGGCTATGCTCGTACTTTTTATTCAGGTCTAGATTCTACTAGTGAAGGTTTGAGTATGATGACGCAATGGAATTTGGCTAATGCGGAATTATCATATATTGATGATGGCAATAGAGTAATCATTAGTGGTATCGAAAGTCATGGTTCAGCAAATACAACCATTGATATTCGTGGTCAAAATAAACTCGCCATTGGTGTATCTGATCTTATTGGATCTTACAGCATTGATGGATTAAAAGTTGGGGATAACCCCGATGCGCCTATCCAGGGCGGAGCAGAACTTTTGTTATCGCTAGAAGTATTCCAAGCGATGGATTTTGATATTGATGGTTTTACTGAAATTACTGCGGGTGGGCACGACTCATTTGGCGATGGTGGGGGGATCACAATCAATGGAGATTATTTCTTTACGAATACCAATATCGGTTTGTCGATCGATGAAAATGGCGAAGGTATTTGGGCGACAGGAGTGAGTTATGATATTCATTTACGCGATATTACTTTTGATGTAGCAAGTAACTTTTATGAAAATGATCGTTTAGTTGCTGGCGGCTTAAAAATTAACCGTGGTGAACAGTGGAGCACTATGGATATCGATAATTTGCGTTGGGGCAATAAAGTCTCAGGTCGTAGTCTGGGCAGGGTAGTGCTTGAACGTTTTGAGAAAAACTCATCTCTAGCGATTATTCCTGGTGGTGCTGGGGCTGTTTGTATTGGTGGCAGCTTAAATTCTACTGGTGATGGTTGCTCAGGATCTAATGGACGATTTGAAGATCGGGGTGAGCAAGGAATGACTGTTTCTTTGAAGGCTGCACTTGCTGATGCTGAGTATGATGCCGGAGGAGAAATGTTAAGAGGTAATCGCTTAACATGGGAAAACAACCGAACCGCGAGGCCCGATGGAGAAATTAAAGGAACCCAGATAATTTTTGATGATTACAGCACCAATGACGGGGCTGGGAATAGCGATAATAATTATGGCTTGCAAGCCAATCTAAATATTGACGTTTATGAAACTAAGGTCCTGAAAAAGTCTGATGGGACTGATGCTGGTGGTGTTAATGGAAGTTTTGGAGAAGAGCTAATTTATGATCAAATAGGCACTGATGTAGATGGTAATCCTATTCGTGGTAATGAGTATACTTATATCGATTCGGCCATTGTAGAAGCTGATACTCCAGTAGGTGCTGAATTGCGAGCGAGGCGTCCACTAGGCTTCGCCGTACAAGGCAATGTCTCCTTTAAAGAATTGAACATCGGTGCTGTGCAGCTTAAGCACCCGGATATCGCTACACCAGAAACCGTATTCTACGGGGTAGTGATGCAAAATCTCAATTTGACCACTAACTTAACCGCAACACCTATTCAGTAGAAAGAAGCTTTCATGTCTTGGGCAGTTTGATGATTAACCGTTCAACTTTTGGTTTATCCTTTTTGCTGATAATATCCGTAAGTAAAGAGTGCTAGCCTACGATTTTATCGTTATGCTAGTGCTTGGATAGTATCGATTAGGGATAATAATAATGAAAAAATTCTCATCGCTACTGCTCACATTGTCACTCTGCCTATCGTGTGGATTGATCTCTAATGTTGCAGTTGCCAAAAAACTTAGCGAAGACGAACTACGTGCGAGATCTATGGATCAGGGACGCACTTTACAATCTCGCATTCGGGCACTTAAAAAACTCTACGCACACATGCTTATTGATGGCGAGATACCGCCACGAATGACTTGTGTATGGGATGTTTTAGGTAAGCAAGGCCCTATCTATACCAGCACAATTGATCAAGCATTACGCATGAGACATTATGGCATCACTATGCATGTTGCTGCATATACTGATGAGCAAGAAGTCGTTGATAAGCTGAAGTCTGGCGAATGTGATACTAGTATCATGAGTGGTGCTCAAGCTAAACAATTTAATGACTTTACTGGCTCGATAGAAGCGTTGGGTGGGGTGCCAAGCCGGAAGCATATGAAGTACTTGTTGCAAGTATTGGCCAGTACTCATGCTCATAAAAAAATGCAGCAAGGTGATTATCATGTAGTTGGAGTGATCCCTATTGGTGATAACTATCTATTTACACACGATGGTAAAAAGCCGACTCTTAAACGCACGTTTAGCGGTAAAGCTTCCATCGTTAATAGTGACGTATCGCAAAAAGCCTTATTTGACGCTTTTGGTATGAAAATTATTAATGGGCAAAATACAGCAGCGGCTGCAGGAGCCTATAATCTAGCGGATGCCGACGTCGTAATGGCACCACTGGTTGGCTATAACATGTTTAATTTAGGCACTGGCTTAAAACATGGCTCTATTGTTGATTACCCTCTCTCGCAAATGACATTACAAGTAGTTTCTCGTGTTGATACTATCCCTCCTGAAGTCGGGCAGTTTCTGCGTGAAGACTTATTTATTAAATTAAATATGCTGTACCGTGAAGTAGAAAAGAATAGTCGAGAAGTTCCTAGAGAAAAAATGATTAAGCTCTCGAGTAGAGAGAGTAAAATTTTGGATGATAAAATTGCCGAAATTCGAGATAAAGTGACTCAAGAAGGCGGGTATAACAAAGGCATGATGAAGCTGCAAAAGAAGATCCGCTGTAAAATTGATAAGCAGCGCTCGGAATGCGGAAGTAAAAAAAAAGTAGCTTTTAACTAGTCAGCTTCTGAAGTGAGTGGGTATTCATTAGATAAATAATAGGTATACATGCTATTAATTTCAATTATGGCGTGAATCTATCTAATATACGCATCGTAGCAAAAAGGTTTAGTGCATTGAGACACGCTACGAGATTAGCACTGGCCCCCACTCACATTATTGAAGGATTGACACATGTCAGCTTATCAAGACGAAATCAAAAACGCATCTGCAGTAATCGACGCTGCTGGTAGCCCTTGGGAAACAATCAGCCCAGAATCTGTAGCTCGCATGCGCGCTCAGAACAAATTCAAAACTGGCCTAGAAGTAGCTCAGTATACTGCAGACATCATGAATGCAGACATGGCTGCTTTCGACAAAGATAAGACTAAGTACACTCAGTCTTTAGGTTGCTGGCACGGTTTCGTTGGTCAACAGAAGTTGATCGCGATTAAGAAGCACTTCGGTACTACTGAACGTAAATACCTATACCTTTCTGGTTGGATGGTTGCTGCTCTACGTTCTGAGTTCGGTCCTCTTCCTGACCAATCTATGCACGAGAAGACTTCTGTTGCTGCATTGGTTAAAGAACTATACACATTCCTACGTCAAGCTGACGCTCGTGAACTAGGCGGTCTTTTCCGTGAGCTAGACGCAGCTGCAGAAGGCGATAAAGCTGCTGTTCAAGCTAAGATCGACGCTCACCAGACTCACATCGTACCTATCATTGCTGATATCGATGCTGGTTTTGGTAACGCTGAAGCGACTTACTTGATGGCTAAGCAGATGATCGAAGCAGGTGCTTGTGCACTTCAGATCGAAAACCAAGTTGCTGATGAAAAGCAATGTGGTCACCAGGACGGTAAAGTAACTGTTCCTCACGCTGACTTCCATTCTAAAATCCGCGCTTTGCGTTACGCTTTCCTAGAGCTAGGCATCGACAACGGTATCATCGTTGCTCGTACTGACTCTGAAGGTGCTGGTCTTACTAAAGAAATCGCTGTTGTTAAAGAAAAAGGCGATTCTGGTGATATCTACAACTCTTACCTAGATGTTGAAGAAATCGATGTTGCTGACATGAACGAAGGCGATGTTGTATTTAACCGTGACGGTAAGCTAGTACGTCCTAAGCGTCTACCTTCTGGTCTATATCAGTTCCGTCAAGGTACTGGCCATGAGCGTTGCGTATTCGATTGTATCGGTGCTATCAATGCTGGCGCTGACATGCTTTGGATCGAAACTGCAGTTCCAACTGTTAGCGAAATCGCTGGCATGATGGATGACGTTCGTAAGGTTCACCCAGATGCGAAACTTGTTTATAACAACTCTCCATCTTTCAACTGGACTCTAAACTTCCGCCAGCAGACTTTCGATGCTTGGACTGCTGAAGGTAAAGACGTTTCTGCATACGATCGTTCTAACCTAATGTCTGCTGACTACGACGATTCTGAATTGTCTGCAGTTGCTGATGCTCGCGTTAAGACTTTCCAAGCTGATACAGCTCGTGAAGCGAACGTATTCCATCACTTGATCACTCTTCCTACTTATCACACGACTGCATTGTCTGTTGATAACTTGGCTAAAGAGTACTTCGGTGAAGCGGGTATGTTGGGTTATGTTGCTGGCGTACAGCGTAAAGAGATCCGTCAAGGTATCGCTTGCGTTAAGCACCAGAACATGTCTGGTTCAGACATGGGCGACGACCACAAAGAATACTTTGCTGGCGAAAACGCTTTGAAAGCAGGCGGCGCTAAGAACACTTCTAACCAGTTCTCTTAATCGAAACTTGTTAGTCCGGCTTACCTAGTAAGCCGGAATGTTCTAAAAGAGGTCATCCTTACTTAATGTGGGGATGGCCTTTTTTTTTGCTATTTTTTTGATTAGTTTTCTTGCTTCTTAACCCAGTCGAATACCGTTGGGAAATGGTCACCCACACATTCAGGTGCGGTAAGCATATTGATATGGTCATAATCCAAAGTATTGCCGTGTTTCTTGGCTAATAATAGATACTTTCTCTTATGTGGACCTGACTCTTTCATAAAGGCATTTACGTCAAATCGATGGCCCATGCTGATATCGCGAATTGCGGCGATATGCAGAGTAGGCGGCAGCATCGTTTCTTTCGCTGCGGCGCCATAATCAAAACCATTATCGCTATCTATCCAAGCATCGTTTCTAACCCACTCCACGCATTGGCGATGAGTTTTATGACTTTCGTTCTCAGAGCCTAATTTATAGTTAATGGCTGGCAAATAGCCTTTGCGTTTACTGGCGGCCAGAGAAAGGCGATTCCAAATTAAGTCGATTTTAAAATAGCGTTCGAACGTTCTAGCCCTAACCGTTCGCTTACTGCCAAAGTAGGTAGCAGACAGTACATGAGGTATTAACTCGGTTTGAAAGAGTAGAGAGGAGTTTAAATACACACCACCCCAAGAGTGAGCCATGAGATGTAGCTTCTTATGGCCACTATGTTCTAGCACGAAGCGAATGAGTGCCGGAATATCTTGCTGGATGGTCTCCGTTTGACCGTGGGTACTGGAAGCATTTACTTTGGGCGTGCTTAACCCCATACCGCGTAAATCAGCGACATAGACATCATAGCCTTGCTGCGCCATATAACTGCCTAAGCCTTTGCCGCTTTTATGATAAAAAATGCGCCCATCTTCCACCATGCCATGAATCATCAAAACAGGAATGCCTTGCTGTCCCGGTTGGCTGATATGCATTAGGTGAAGCTTGTGTGTTTCTTCATCTAGAAACAAAGATTGGTAGCGCATAAAAAGCCTTAAGCAAAGTAAGTCAGTAGCTAGGGCTTGGTTTGACCAAGCTGCAAGGTTGGAGAAAACTCAAAAGTCGAGCCGATTTCTTTTGGGATCTTAGGGTAAGGGTTCGCCGCGAGAGCTGCCTTTTTGGCCCAATCATCAAGGTCAAAATTCCCACTCGATTGAACAATATTCACGCTGGTAGCAAAAGAGCCATATTCCAGTTTTATTTTTAATCGCACGGTACCTTTTAGGTTGGCATTGGCTTCAAGCCTTTGGGTTAGGTACTGAGTCGCAACACGGCGATAAGCACTATAAGTAGGGTCTTCACTGCCTTCTAAGGCTTCAACTTGGGCGCGGCTATCACTACTAACTTGGCTGTTTTGCTGTATTTTGGGCTGTGCGGCAATAACATCTGGCTTTTCTATAAGCTCTTCAATTTCAGTATCGGGTGTGGTTTCTTCAATCGGCTTTTCAACGGATTCAGTGCTGGCTTTCTTCTCGGTTTTGGCAGCGCTACTGATTATGGGCTGTTCTTGGTTTGTTTCTTTTGTTTTAGCCGCTTCTTGCTCTACCGGTTGGTCTAAAGCGACTTCCGATGGGGTGCTTGCTTCAGATATTTGCTCATTGTGCTGCTGAGCAATTTGGCCGGCTTGGGCTTGTTGTATTAGTTCTCGGTCTTGCTTATCAAGGCGAGCGTGGATTATGGAGTGCTGTGATAGATACTGGACAGACGGCTCACCCGGAATAAATAATAAGCTATGCAGTGCTAATGAAAGCACAAGCGCAAAGATAAGCTTTAGGGTAGGTGATTGCACGTTTTCTATTCAATCCTGATTGACGTACCTTCCATGATAATCGAGCAAAGGGCTAGGCTCCATCTTTTTCACGAAATAACCTATGGTAGCAGTAGGATTTATAGAGTGAGCAAGGTATGATTATCGGCTTAAATATTTAACGTGGATGCCTTTGGTATTCGCAAACCCCCCCTCATTAATGGAGATTCTCAAATGAGCGTATTGGTTGGTAAAAAAGCCCCTGATTTCACAGTTCCTGCAGTACTAGGTAACGGCACTATCGTTGATGAGTTTTCTTTATCTGAAACCATCAATGGCAAATACGGTATCGTATTTTTCTACCCATTAGATTTCACTTTCGTATGTCCTTCTGAGCTGATCGCTTTGGATCACCGTATGGATACTTTCAAGAAGCTAGGTGTTGAAGTAATTGGTGTTTCTATCGATTCTCACTTCACTCACAATGCTTGGAGAAATACTCCAGTAAATAACGGCGGTATTGGCCAAGTTAAGTACACTTTGGCTGCTGACATCGATCACGGCATCGTTAAAGCCTACGACGTTGAAACGGAAGGTGGTGTTGCTTTACGTGGCGCATTCATCATCGATAAAGAAGGTGTTGTACGTTCACAGATCATCAACGATCTTCCACTAGGTCGTAACATGGATGAGCTAGTACGTTTAGTTGAAGCTCTACAGTTCCATGAAGAGCACGGTGAAGTTTGCCCTGCTGGTTGGAACAAAGGCGACAAGGGTATGGACGCTTCTCCAGAAGGCGTTGCTAAGTACCTAGCTGACGAATCTGACAAGCTATAATTGTAGCTTTCAGTATTTGAAAAAAGCCCTGCCTTGCAGGGCTTTTTTTTGGCTGAAATTCATGATTTAGGATGATAATAAGTTATCTGCTAGACTCAGTATAAGATGGGTTAGGTAACAATTTATGGCAAAAATTTGGATGAAATTAACAGCTTTTATTTTAATCCTGCTGCCGTTGCTAAGCTTGGCAGATAAGCAGGATGTCGATAATAGGCAAGGTATAGATAGGGATGTTATTTGGAGTATTATTCCTTATGCACCCATACATATCTTAGAAGGTAGCTTTAAAGGCCAGGGGATTGCGGATACGTATTTAAAAAAAGCGCAAAAAAGCCTTCACCATTATCATCATATTAATCAAATCATGACGCCCGCACGAGCTTGGCATCAAATTGCCGCTGGGGAGTCGACAGTCTGTCATCCTAGCGCGCTAAAAACGGCAGAACGTGAACAATATGCGTATTTTAGTGATCCAGGGTTGATCACCCCGGTTATTCGAGCCTTGATGCGAAGGGATATTTGGGAAAAATACTTTCAGGGCCGAAAGACGCTGAACTTACGTGAATACCTCTCAATGAATCGTGGCCCTTTGGGGATCGTCTCTCATCGTTCTTATGGTGAAGTGGTTGATCAGGTGTTATTGCAAGCGATGAGAGGGGGAAAGAATATTGTCCAAGCCTCTGGTCGTTATGGTAGTCGTCAGCTCTATGAAATGCTGACCAATTCGCGTATCGAACTGATGCTGGAATACCCCTGGGTTTCTTCCTACTTTAAAAAAACGTTAGGCATAATTAAAGCAGAAGTAGTTAATTTACAAATCAGTGATTTTCCTCGATTCAGCCCAGCGTATGTTGCTTGTACCCGAAATGAAAAGGGGCTGGAGATAATAAAGGGAATTAATCAATTCCTTAAACAAGAAATCCCTACTGTTAATAATCGACGTCGAATGACGGACTGGCTTGATGATGAAGAAGCCGCAGTCTTTGAGCAAGATTATTTTGAGTTTTTCAAAATTGCGCATTAATAGATTTTATCTAGACTTAAATAAGAACAGATCATAAGGAAATCCGTATGCCAATAATTCGAATTAATTCATTACCCCTTGCTGAAACTCTTGATATGAAGCAGGTCATGCAAGCGTTAAGTAGTGGCGTATCAAGGGACGTGCGTATTGAGCAAGCCCAGCTTTCGATTAGCTGGCAAATCATTGCCGAAAATCATTATATTTCTAAGGGCGAGCTGGCCGAGACGCAATCAGGTCATAGTCATCCAATATTGGTTGAATTATTAGTGCCTGAAGTATTAAGCTCTGATTTGACGGAAAAAATAATGCATTCTTTAGCGCATCGCTTAGGCAAAGAATTAAATTTCCCTGTCAGTAATATCTTTATTTATGAGCGTAAATTAAAAGCAAATCAGGTATTTGAAAAAGGCATGCTAGCGAACTGGGCTTAATAAATACTAATATAGTATTACACTGAGTTGATTCTCTTAAAGTAATTGTTAAATAGTATGTGACTTACTTTCTGTTGAGTTACTTGCCTGATACAAGTCAATACGCTCAGGCTAAGACTCTGCGATCATCTATCAAAATCTCAGAGATAGACACATGATTGTATTTAATCAGCTACCCAATATTGGCTTAGAGTTCATGAATATTGAACATCAGCAAGCAGCTGACTTATTTAATAAGATTGAAACTGACTTCAAAAGACACGATGTGGATGCTGTCATCGCAGGGATTCTAGAAATACAACAACATTGTATTGAACACTTTGCTCATGAAGAGAGGGAGATGAAAACTTACGAGTACCCTCCTTATAACGTGCACAAGCAAGCGCATGATCGAGTATTAATGGAAATTGATATGGTGGTGAAGCAGCTGCAGAGTCATCGCACGTTGAGCAAAATTTCAAGCTATATTGAACATGGCTTTCCATCTTGGTTTTCTCATCACCTTGCGACAATGGACAAGGTGACGGCCGAATTTATCCTTAGCCAGCAAGCGGTTAAATCGGCTTAAAAATAATTGGTTTCAGTTAGCGGTTTAGGCAAACTGCATTAAATCCAGATTCATTCATAATATAAGCGGCTACTTCACTGCGGCGGCCGCCATCACAATAAACCACGTAATGAAAATCATGACTCATGGTTTTCAATTTTTCACGTAAGTGATTTAGCGGTAAGTTTTCACCACCTTTTAAGCGGTCATGGCGAAACTCTTGAGGTCGACGTACGTCAAGTAGGATGGTGCCAGAATCCCCCTCATCCATTTGAATATGAAGCTCTTCCATGCTGATGGTCTTAATGATGGGCTTCTTCAATAACTCATCGAAGTCCTGCTTTCCTAAAATCATTAATGAACCATTGCTGGCCATGGTTACCGTCGCATTCCGTTCGCTTTCAGCAATTAGGGCGTCCTCTCCAAAGCAATCGCCGGTTTGAATAGCAGCAACGGTTTTTTCTTTGTGTCCATCCCCTTGAGTCACAACCGCTCGGCCAGTCTTGATCACATAGAAGTTCTCACCATGTTCGCCTTCTTTAATGATCTGTTGACCAATTTGAACTTCTTCTTCTTGAAAGCGGACTAATAATTTTTGAATATTAGCCGCAGGAACCTGTGCAAAAAGAGGGGAGGTTAATAATGCATCCATCCAGTCTAACGCTTCAGAGTCATCAAAATCAGGGTCTTGCTCTTCCATGTCTTCCGACAATTGTGACCAAGTAGTGACTAGGTCCAAATAATCACGATTAATGCTATAGAACTGGCATTCTGTCGTCGTAATCGCAGACGTACGGTGAATATGGGAGCTATTATCCAGTGCAAGATAGTTATCATCACTATCAGCAGAAATTTTACTGATATTAAAACTATCGTCCGCTAGGTCAATTTCGCCATTAATTAGAAAGTGGCACTCTTTATCTTCACTGCCGCGTTTAAAGAGTATTTTACCCTTGCTTAATTGATGCTGACGAAAAGCACTGGCAAGGTCTTGAACACAGGCAGAGGTTAAATAATCAAAAGGGATAAATCCTTCTAGGTGCTTAATATCGATACTGCTCGAATCCGTCATAGTCTCTTCTTCAAAATAGCTTATGGCTAATTATAGTTGATGAATAAACTATAGCTAAACTTGCAGTTCGGGTAAATTTTTATACAAATTTAGTGCTTCAGGATTTTTAAGCGCATCGGTATTTTTAACCGTCTCATTATGCACAGCCTTACGTACCGCGAGTTCGACAATTTTGCCCGATATCGTCCGCGGAATATCCGTAACCTGAATGATCTTAGCCGGTACGTGCCTTGGGGTTGTATGGCTACGTATCTGCTGGCGAATGAGCTGCTGTAAATCTTCGTCCAAGCTCAATTCAGGCTGTAAGATGACAAACAATACAACCCTTACGTCATCTTGCCATTGCTGGCCGATGGCGATGGATTCGATTACTTGATCCAGCTGTTCTACTTGGCGATAAATCTCTGCTGTTCCTATACGAACACCACCAGGATTAAGCACGGCATCAGATCGGCCATGAATGATCAGACCTTGATGCTGGGTGATTTCACCATAATCGCCGTGAGCCCAGATATTATCGAATAAAGAAAAGTACGCCTGCATAAACTTGTTATTGTCTGAATCTTGCCAGAAGCCAATAGGACAAGAAGGAAAAGGTTGGCTGCAAACCAGCTCACCTTTTTCTTCTCGTAAAGACTGCTGTGAATCATCAAAAATATCCACTGCCATACCTAGGCCTAAGCACTGTAATTCACCCCGGTATACGGGCAGGATAGGGTTACCTAAAGCAAAGCAAGAGATGATATCCGTGCCACCGGAAATAGAGGAAAGGCAGACATCCTGCTTTATATCGCGATAAACATAATCGAAGCTCTCATGGGCGAGGGGAGAACCCGTAGATAATACCGCTTTTAAGGCCGAAAGATCATAATCTTGTTTAGGCTGAATATGCGCTTTTTCTAACGCGGCCAGATACTTGGCACTGGTCCCAAAAATGCTAATATTATGCTGCTCGGCCATTTGCCATAAGCGATGGCCATTGGGGTAAAATGGGGAGCCATCGTACAGTACGATACTCGCGCCAATACTTAGGCCGGAAATCAGCCAGTTCCACATCATCCAGCCGCAAGTAGAATAATAAAAAAGGCTATCCTGCTCTTTTACATCGGTATGCAGTCTTAATTCTTTTGCATGCTGAATCAGAGTTCCACCAGCACTATGAACAATGCACTTAGGAACCCCAGTGGTGCCTGAGCTGTACATAATGTAGAGAGGGTGATCAAAAGGCAGGCGAACAAAATCGATTGAGTCACATCCATTACAGAGTGCTTGAGACCAGCTTGTAACTTCCACATCGGCTAAGGTGGGGAGCTCGGGTAGATCTTGTTGAGCAAGATGGGTATGAGGAGCCACGATGATCTGTTTTAGGCTAGGCAGTTGCTGGCTGATCTGCTCAACTTTGGCTAATGAATCTAAGGTTTTTCCGCCATAATAATAGCCTTCTGTTGTGAATAGAACTTTAGGTTCAATCTGACCAAAACGGTCGATAACACCTTGCAAACCGAAGTCAGGAGAGCAAGAAGACCAAATGGCCCCAAGACTGGTCGCGGCGAGCATGGCGACGACGGTTTCTTGGGTATTGGGCATAAATGCGGCGATACGATCTCCGGGTTCAACCCCCATCTGTTTCAGCGAGAACGCTAGCTTAGCGACCTGTAAATAGAGGTCTTGGTAACTCAGGCGGCGATCAATACCGTTATTCAGTTCAGGCTCCCCACAAGAGATTAGAGCAATGCCTTCATCGCGGCGCTGTAAAAGGTTCTCAGCGAAATTCATCTTCACCTGGCTAAACCAGCGCGTCGAGGCAAAGTGATCACCTTTGATCATCACTTGTTGCAGTTGCTCGGCATCGGTAAGGGGCTTCTCCAAGGCGGGAATCAGCTTGGAATATTGCCAAATATTCGACCAGAATAAGGCAGGCTGATCGATGGACCATTGATGCAATTGAGGATAATTATCTAAGCCTACTTGCTGCATGAACTCGTGCATATTACTGCGTTCAATGCGCTGCTTTGAAGGGGACCAAATTGCTGATGAAGTCATGTCGCTCGCCAATAGAAAAATCAATTACGTTTACGTTAACGTAAACCTTTGCCTAAACATACCATTGTAAGGTGAGTTGGGGCAAGGCTAAAGCAAGTAGCAGATGGCTTGAGTTAAACGGATCTAGGCAGCTGAATATGCTCGATTAATTCAATCGCTTGGTGATTAGGGCTATAAGGTACTCTGCCCAAGCAAGGCGCTTGAATATGCTGCTGCAAATAGTCGAAATTAGCCTCCTGCTCACTCATATTGGGGTCAATATGATTGGCGACCCAGCCCGCTAGGGTTAACCCTGAAGCTAAGATAAGTTGCTGGCTCAGTAGGGCATGGTTAATACAGCCCAGCTTCATCCCGACCACAAGGACTATCTGGTATTGATAATCATCGGCTAATACCTGAGCAAAATCCGCTAAGGTTTGTTGATTATTTAATGGAACTAACCAGCCTCCGGCGCCTTCGACCAAATGAAAATCGACCTCTTGAGCTAGGCCTTGCTGGCATTGGTCGATTAACCCAGAGACCGATAAGGGCATACTCTCCAATTCCGCGGCAATATGAGGTGCAATGGCGGGTGCAAGCGCAATCGGATTATGGCAGTGATAGCCTTGCTGAGGATGACTGGCTGCCTGCAACTGTAAAGCATCGTCATTGTGCCATTCCTCTGTGGCGCTATTCCATTCACACCCAGCGGCGATGGGTTTGAGGCCAAAGCAGGTTAAACCTTGGCTTTGAGCTTTTTGTAGTAATATAGTTGCTACCCGTGTTTTACCCGCGTCGGTATCCGTTCCAGTAATAAATAATTTATGCATAGGGCTTCTACTTTCGCTTACGGGCAATAACCCAGATGAGGTCATAAGTTAGAGGAAGGTAATCGTTATTTTGTTGCTGCAAATAGGCTTTTTCTAATTGAGCTAAGCGTGCTCGGCCACCTAAACCAGACCGACGGCCTGAATTCACATTGGTCGCGCCAATCGCTTTCAACTCTTTCAGTAAGGCTGACAAGCTAGAATGTTGTTGCACCATTTCTTGCTGGTGAATGGATTCAATATCAAAGAACTGTTCACACGTTGCGATTAAATTGTCTCTCGTCTCAAATGAATTCACGTGGACATAGGGATCAACTTGCTGCCAGGCGGTTTTTAACTCATGCATGGTATTAGGCCCTAGAGTCGCAAAGGCAAATAACCCGTCTTCTTTTAAAACCCGACTTGCTTCATAGCATAAATCACTCAGCTGCTCGCTCCACTGGATCATTAAGTTAGAGAAAATACCATCAAAAGACTGGGCAGAAAAAGGCAGGTTTTCAGCATCACAAGCAATCGCTGAAAAAGGAAATTGAGTCAGTTTTTCTTTACTGGTAATGCACATCCCTTCGGCAATATCGGCCCCTACAACCTGTTCGGCTCCTTGCTGAATTAAGGTGGGTACGGCAAAGCCTGTGCCGCAACCAAGGTCTAGCCAGCAGCCATTCATTCGCATGGAGTTTTGACTGCATAAAAGCTGAAGTTGCTGAGCTAATTCCAATGCGGAAAAATGCTGTACTCGAGCTGCTTCATCGTAAGAATGAGCAGCACGACTAAACTGACTGGCGACCTGCTGTTTTTTTCTCAGAAAGGTTGAGTTGGGCATAAACGTTTAAAATTTGATCCTTAATAATTTCAGGCAGCTGAATAAAGAGTGCATGGCAAGCCCCTGAGATTAACTCATAGTGTCCTTGGCCATGGCTATGAGGCGGTGCCACGAGGGCATCGTGTTCAGCAAATAAGTGCAGACAAAGACAGCTTGCCTTATCCATATCGGTAAAGTCGTATTGATCTAGCCAAAGCAATTGACGTAATAGTGAATCACTCGCTTCTAATTGCTGGTGGGCGAGATAACGGATAATTGCTTTTGGTTTTTCAGTACCTTGAACATTCAGTGCTAAGAACCGAGTTTGAGTTTTTTGGGTATTTTCTTTTAAAGACGAAACGAAACCATCAAAGCGAAATTGTGGCATACCATAAGGCCATTGTTTTGCACGGCAAAATTTAGGCGGTGTGGCAAGGGTAATCAGCGCCGCAGGGGCTGGCTGGCAATGGGCAGCGGCTTCTGCCAGTGCGCCACCTAAAGACCAGCCGACTAAAATCGCATCTTTGGGTAAGGAATGGCAGATTTCTTCAACCGCTTGATCAAAGTGTTCGCAGTCGTGCCAGCGATACCAATAGTGCTGTCCTGGAAGGGTATGGGCCAGCTCAGTAAATACCTCTGCATTGAAACCCCAGCCAGGGAACCATACCCAGGCTTGTTGGGAATTACATTCAGAAGAAAAAGCAAACTCAAGCGCCATAGGCCGACTCTCCAACAGACTTCAAAATAGCCACTAAGCTGGCTAATAAATATTCGATATCTGATTCAGTATGGCTGGCTGTCAAAGTAATGCGTAATCGAGCACTGCCTTTTGCTACGGTAGGGGGACGAATGGCAGTTACCAATATGCCTGCTTGCTGTAATTGCTGGCTTATTGCCAGCGCTTTTAGATCATCACCGATTAATAACGGCTGAATGGCCGTCGTCGAGGGCATGATGTTCAGTGCCAAACGTTCTGACTGTTGGCGGAAATAGTCGATATTCTGTCTTAATCTTGTTTGTCGCTCACCCGACATGACGATGGCAAGGTTATCTTGCATCGCACTGGCTAATGCCGCGGGAATGGCGGTTGTATAAATATAAGGACGGGCAAATTGAATGAGGTACTCAATGAGTTCTTCAGAGCCCGCAACAAAAGCGCCGTAACCTCCCAGGCCTTTGCCAAGGGTGCCCATATAAACGTCAACGTCTTTAGCGGATAAGCCCTGCTCAGCTAAGCTGCCGGTTTGCTGAGTATTGCCTAATACTGCAAAACCATGGGCGTCATCGACCATTAAAAGGCCATCATGTTGGCGACTGATGTTGGATAATTCGGCCAAAGGTGCTTGATCACCATCCATGCTAAAAACCGCATCGGTAGCGATGAGGGCTAAATTGGACGGTGGCTTTTGCTGTAAAAAGTGGCTTAGATGCTCAACATCATTATGGCGATAGCGCTGCATTTTACAGTTGCTCAGCTGCCCTCCATCAATCAGAGAAGCGTGATTTAACTTGTCTTGAAAGAGTGAGTCTTGACGTTTTAGCAAGGTTTGTAGAATGGCCATATTCGCCATATAGCCATTGGCGAATAATAATGCCCGTGGATAACCGACGGATTGAGCAAGAGACTGTTCAAGCTGCTGGTGGGCGCTGCTATGGCCACAGACTAGATGAGAGGCACCACTGCCCATTCCCCAAGCCTTGGCTCCGGCTATTAGAGATTCACTTTCTTGGGCTAAACCGAGGTAATCATTACTGGAAAAATTTAATAGTACAGCCTTATCAACAAGAACCCGAGCCCCCTGCGGGCTGGCCACATTAATACGCTGACGCCAAAGGTTATCTTCTTTGCGTTGCTGTACGGCTTGTTGAATTCTTTGCTGCCAAGACATGCTATTGAAGGATCTCAAACTCGACTTAATGGATAGAGGGCATCATAATGCAGGTAGATAAGCAGTCAACCAAGTTTGGCTCCGTAGGTTTACTAATGATGTTTTTAAGTGAATTACCATGACATTGAATCCAGATTACAGCTTTCAATCTTCTTGCGAACAAGCCTTAGCGTACGATAAAAAGCATCTATGGCATCCCTATTCATCGATGCAGAAGGAAGAAGAGCCTACAGCAATGAATGTGTGGCCGGTAGAAAGTGCCAAGGGCGTCTATTTAACCTTGGCGGATGGCACAGAGTTGATAGATGGTATGTCATCTTGGTGGTGTACGGTTCACGGCTACAGTCATCCTCGATTAGTACAGGCGATTACGGAGCAAGCGCAAAAAATGTCTCATGTGATGTTTGGCGGTTTGACTCATGAACCGGCAATTAATCTGGCGCAAAAATTGGTGCAGCTCACCCCAAATGGCTTAGAGAAAGTCTTTATCTCTGATTCGGGCTCTGTTGCGGTTGAAGTGGCAGTAAAAATGGCCATTCAATACCAGCAGGCACGGGGAAAATCTGAAAAAACAAAACTGATCGCCCTGCAGCGTGGCTATCATGGCGATACCATCGGCGCGATGTCGCTCTGTGATCCCACTACCGGTATGCACCACTTATTCAGTGGTTTATTGGCGAATCAGTTTTTTATAGCTGAGCCGAAAACGGCCTTTGATGAAACTTGGCAGCAAGACGATATTCAGCCATTGAAAGCCTGTTTAGAACAAAATCACCAAACCATCGCCGCTTTAATTTTAGAACCCGTGGTGCAAGGGGCGGGTGGCATGCGTTTTTACCATCCCGAATATTTACGTCAGGCACGATTATTGTGTGATGAATACGATGTGCTCTTGATCGCCGATGAAATAGCCACCGGCTTTGGTCGCAGTGGAAAAATGTTTGCTTGCGAGCATGCTGATATTAGCCCAGACATCATCTGTGTAGGCAAAGCGCTTACCGGTGGCCAAATGACCTTGGCAGCGACACTGACAACCGAGTCGATTGCACAGACGATCAGTGCGGGTGAAGCGGGATGCTTTATGCACGGCCCAACCTTTATGGCCAATCCACTGGCCTGCGCGGTGGCGAATGAAAGCCTCGCATTGCTGATAGAGAACGATTGGCAAGGGCAGGTGCAGCGCATTGAGAAAGGCTTAATCACGGGCTTGGCAGCGGCAAAAGAGCTTGAAGCGGTCGCCGAGGTGAGGGTGCTGGGGGCAATTGGCGTGATTGAAATGAAAGAAGCCGTTGATATGGCTAAGATACAGCCAGCCTGTATTGAGCAAGGAATATGGTTACGGCCTTTTGGCAAGCTGGTCTACATCATGCCCGCTTATGTTATGACGGATCAGGAGTTGCTAACTCTGACAACAGGTATGATAAAGGTCTTAAAGTCAGGTCAATTTTAGCGCGCTCAATGAATGTGCTTAAAAAACGTACAAAATACCGTCTAAACTATAAATGATACAGCTGATCTGCCTGCGCTGTATCTGCTCTTTATTAGGTGACTGATAGTAAAGGGTACGAGCGATGCAGTTGTCCCGCTGTAAGCTCGGGTTTGGCTCTCGAATTTACGATGCTTGTTCCCGGATCGTAAATCCGGGAGTTTTTTACCTTTCTTTTCTAAGCAAGTGTTCCACAGCAATATCCTGTATGCTTTTGCTTCTATAATTCTAAATATAAATTAATTCTTTATGGCAATTCTTTGGCAAGAAACTCGTGATGGTACGCTTTATCAAGTGCGTAATGCGGGTAAAACCCTGCGTTTATATACCGATAATGTTCTGCATAGCCAATATAACCCCGATAAAAAACTCACGGGCAGCGTTTGGGATTTATTATTTCTGCCTGCATTGGCTAAAAAGTCAGATAAACCGTTACGCATTTTAGTATTAGGCGTCGGTGGTGGTGCGGTGATTCATATGCTGAATGAGTTTTTAAACTGTGAAAAAATTACTGGCATAGAATTAAATCCGACCCATATTGAAATTGCACAAAAATTCTTTTCGCTCTCGTCATCCAATATCGAACTGGTTGAAGCGGATGCTATTAGCTGGGTTGAAAATTGCAAAGAAAAATTTGATATTATTATCGATGATTTATTTTATGAAGAAGATGATGAGCCGATAAAAGTCGCGCCACCGAATGCTACTTGGTTTTATAATTTATACAGTTTATTAAAACCGAACGGTTTAGTGATCATGAATTTTGTTGCACGTCATACGGCAATGGCCGCTGCACCTTTATATGATGATTATGTCGCTAAGTTACTGCCTAATACACTGCATTTTACCACCCCGCATTATGATAACCATGTACTGGCTTTTTCAAAAAAAGAACTCAATGTAAAGTCCATTCGCAAAGCGATTGATCAGCACGAAGACCTTAGGAATTTAAAAAAACACCTAAGATTCTCGTGTCGAACGCTATAAATCGCTTTTTATAGTTTTTCAAACTCAACGGTAATAACACCACTGGTACCCGGTGCCGGAGTCGTAGATGTCTGCGGTGCGTAATAGCTCAGAATACGCAGCTTGTATTGACCATCGGCAGTATCAACGGCGTAAACACGGAAGTTTGACCAGATGTTATGGCCGCCGTTGATTCCATAAGCCCACCAAGTGCTATCACTATCGGTGAAGGTGCCACTCATGGTATCGCGGGCAAGTTCATAAGATAAAACTTCAGTTTTAGCGCTAATATCAGCGAAGCTAGCCGCTGCTGTTGTTGCTGCTGCGCCATTACCGTGAATGCCACCGTTTAGCCAAATTTCAAAAGACGCATCAAAGCGCACATCCCAAGTTCCTTCGTTTGAGGCACAGTCCAATTCTGCTTGAGTATCTAGGTCATAACAGATTTGATTTTTACTGGTGAAATCCGCAACAAACTCGATGCCGGCTTGAGGAAAAATAAAATCCTCACCTTGACTCGCTTCGTTATTAAATAACTCAACCGTATAGCTAGCAGCGGCGCGACCTGAAGTAGCTGTTGTAATATTTTTAACCGTAAAAATACTCACGTTATCTTGTTCGGCGTTTTGCAATAAAAAGAAATTGTCGGTATTAGCACTCACCGAATGGTTTTGGGGATTATAAATATACCAGTCAGAGCCTAAAGCAGGTTTAGCAGCATCGGCTTTAAACTCTACCTCGCTAATTCCTTCAGTGGTTATATCGATAAATGATTGAGCTTCACTGGCCGCGGTTGCATTAATAAAAGAGGTGTTAATTGCTTTGCCGGCTTCATCATAAAAATCATCTTGGCTTGCAACCAAAGCTGCCTTAGCGGTATTTGCATTGACGATTATTTTGTTACGCTTAAAAGCTATATCCCAAGCATTGGATGCTTCTGCTTCACTATCTTGCAACTCAACGACAGTACCAGAGGCAAAATTAAAGTAGCTGAATTTATTTTCAGGGTCAGAATCGGAAGCACCAGATCCACCGGCACTAGCATCAATAACCAATTGGGTAGCGGTTGGGATGCCACCATCCGACGGCCCTTGTTCGTCTGTTGTATTGCTACTGCTGCTGTCTCCACCGCACGCTGTCAGTGCTAATGACGCCGCTAAAATGGCGCTAGAAAGTATCTGCTTATTCATCAAAAAATGCCTCTTATTTAAACTATGTGATTACTAATTTTCAGGCATGCTAACACTAATGATAATTATAAGTAAATACGAATGATTATCATGTTGTGTGGATATTTAATATATAACTCCCTATAAGTGCTATAGATCAATAGGTTATAGAATTGTTGAAACCAATCCGCTAATGCAAATGATTTCCATTTGTAAGTCTTACTCATTTAGATTAGGATTCACGAAAATATCCTTTGTCGAGTAGTAATAGATGAGTCGTACAACACACACGCTGAATCTAGTAGCCGGGCTGTTAACGCTCAGTGCTATGAATGTTCAAGCGGATAGCTTGATTGAATTGGATCACCAAGTGATTACCAGTACAGGTCTGATCAGTGAAGTGGATGATAGTGCTATTCGAACGGAAGTCATTTCTGCACAGCAGCTTGAATTTATGCAAGCCAAGGTTTTAACTGATGCCCTGCAGTACAGCACGGGCTTAAAAGTCCATAAAACAGTGAAGCAAGGCAGCAAAATTTCAATTCAAGGGATCGATGCTAATTATATTTTAGTATTGAAAGATGGCCTGCCTTTTATATCCCCTACGGGCTCGGAAACAGATCTATCGCAAATATCCCTAGCAGGGATAGAGCGTATCGAAATTATAAAAGGTTCAGGCTCTGCACTTTATGGCAGTTCTGCCATGGGTGGGGTGATTAACCTTATTAGTCGTGAATCCGATATTAATATTTTGGAATTGGATATCGTTCAAGGCCAGCATGAAACAGGAACCACTGATTCGCTACAAGAGCACAGCCTATACGCTAGTCAGCAATGGGGAAATCAACGTTTCTCTCTGTTAGGTTTTCAAAAGTTGAGTCCGGAAATCATGCTGGATAAAGACAGTGGTAAGGTCGATGGCGCGAGTCAAACCCTGCAGAATGTTGAATTAAGGTTGGATCATTATCATCGAGCTGGCTGGATAACCACAAATCAGAGCCAGAGTTATATGCGTTTTAATTATCTATTGGATGAAAAAAACCAAAGGTTAGGAACCCTAATAATTCCAGGACAGGGTGAGTTTGAGCAGGAATATAATACCGATAGTAAAAAAATGAGCCTAGATCTAGGTGTTCGCCGACTGGATGCTCACTTACTGGGCCAAGGCTCCATTATTTCTCGTTATGAGCATTATGAAGAGCAGTCGGGGAATCGAGATGAGTTATCAGAAGATAATAAGCAACGCAAAGTTGAGACTCAACTATTTAAAATAGAAAGCCAGTTTAATAACCAGTTTCAAGCTTTCTCTAGCCAGAATATTTTAAGTTACGGTACTTCGTTGCAAAGAAATACCATGGATCAAGTGAAAATAGAAACCGGCGATGAAGAAGTTGATGATAAATCAACATCCACCCTTGAAGCGTATATTCAAAACGACATTATTACCGCAAATCTAGGGGAGTTTGTTCCGGGCTTGAGAGTACAAGAAGATAGCGACTTTGGTTTTCACTCCAATTTAAAAATGAACTGGATGAAAGAGGTTGGAAGCTTTAATGACTACCATTCAAAGCTACGTTTATCCTATGGCCAAGGTTATCGAACCCCCGATCTAAAGCAACGTTTTTACCTGTTTGATCACAGTAATTTAGGCTACATCATCATTGGTAATGAGTCGCTGCAGCCAGAAGAATCACATAACTTAAATGCGACCTTTACGGTTAGGCATCATGATAGCCGCTTTGAAGTCTCTGCTTTTCGCAACCAATATAAAAATAAGATTGAGACCACAAGCATAGGCGCAGTGAATCAAATTCAGCAATTCGAATATACCAATGTCGGTCGGGCGATCACCCAAGGGGCTGACCTCAGTTTAATTATTCAGCCGAGTGCACAACTCTATTGGCAGCAAGGGTTGATGTATTTAGAAACCGAAAATCTAGATACCGGAGAGCGCTTAGAGCGCCAGCCATTATGGGGCTACAAAACCCAATTTAATTATTCCTATAACCAATATTTAGTTTTCAGCTTATATGGCAGCCTTGAGCGTGATAGCTATAAAGGCACCGATGAGGATGAAAATGGTAATGAAACTCAAATCCTGACGACCAAAGACCTCATTCAAATCTGGGATTTAAAAACCAGTTATCGAATTAATAACAATATCAAACTGAATGCCAGCATCGACAACCTTCTAAATGATACAAGAAATTCAGGTTTGAATCCTGAGATTGAAATCGATGATCGACCTATCGAGTCGCGTTTATTGAGCCTTGGCTTGAATTTAACCTTTTAACTCCCTGTAACCAGTTTAAAAATCTTACTTGAATATAAAGAGAAATCTAGATGAATGTATATGCCATTGAAGAGCTGATGTACCGTGTCAGCGACATATTTTTAGCCCCGGTTTTAATTGCGCTATTAGTGCTATTTGTATATGCCTTATTTGCCATGGGGATGTTTTTTACCAAGTCGTGGCAGCGCAGCAGTCGATCGCTGGAATATAAAAGAGCGCAAACAGATTTAACCCCAGTCCCTGGTTATGAGTTATTTAGCCATTATATTTTAGCCAGTAAAAATGCCTTAAATCGCATTAAATTTGATGATCTAGAAGTCTTTGCTTTGAAAAAACTTGAGAAGGTTCGGCTAGTGACCCGGATCTCTCCGATGTTGGGTTTGATCGCGACTATGATCCCTATGGGGCCGGCACTTAAATCCTTAGCCGACGGTAATATTCAAGGCATCTCAGATAATCTAGTGATCGCGTTTTCCTCGGTTATTTTTGGCTTAGTGATCGCAACCTTAACGTTCTGGATCGCGACAGTTGAAAAACGCTGGTTAGCGGTTGAATTATTAGATTGTCAGAAGCTAATGGAAGCAAAAGAGCTGGCCCTTGCGGAAGAAGCTAAGCAGGAAACATCGCTAGAAGTCGAGGTGATGCATGCGGTTTCTTGATGAAGATGAAGAGCTAAACCCAATGATGTCGACAGTGAATCTGGTTGATGTTTTCTTAGTGGTCATCGGTGCATTGCTAATCTCAATTGCGCAAAATCCTTTAAGCCCGTATTCCGCAGACAGTGTCACCATCATTAAAAATGAAGGTAAAGAGAATATGGAAATCATCGTTAAAGACGGTGAGAACATAGAAACCTATAAGTCGAATGGCAGCATTGGTAGTGGCGATGGCAAAAAAGCCGGTATTGCTTATCGCATGGACGATGGCTCGATCGTCTACGTTCCTGAAGATAAAGCGCCTGCAGATAAAGTGCCTGAAACCAAGACTAACAAATAATTAATACGGACCCAATATGAACACCTTCTTGCGATTAATACTCGTCAGTATCATTTGTATACTGAGCAGTTTCTCAGCTCAGTTAATGGCGGCTGACAATAATGATCATAATCTTGATGATCAAGCTGCTAAATATACTAATAGCCTATTAATTCTTGGGGATAACCACATGTCGGTTGCCAAGATGAAAATGCTTCAAGCTTACGCAAAAGATAAGAACCTGAAGCTCGACTATAAACGCTTTAAGGACTTAAAAGCCAAGCAGGCGACCAGCGAGTTTTCACAGTATGAACTCGTAATCTTCGATGTATTAAGTGCACGTTTAGCCAGTATGATGTTGGGCCAATATAAAGCTGCAATGATCGCTAATCCAACTGTGAAGTTTGATTCTCCTAGAATTTTAGCCAATAACGAATTTCGCCAAGGTATTGATGCTAAGCAGGCGGAAAACCTAACCGGTTATTATTTTAATGGCGGTCGTGAAAATTATCAGCAAATGATGTCTTATATCAGTGCTGAAATATTCTCGAATGGCAATATGAGTTATGCCCCGTTTGTTGCCATCCCTGAAACAGGCTATTACCACTATCGTTTAGCCGATAAAGTAACCGATAAAACAGACGTGTTACAAAATGCCATTAGCTACGATAAGAATAAACCTGTCATTGCCGTGGCTATTCACCGTGAAGCAGTTGAGTCTGATCAAACTCAAATCGTTGATGCAACCTTAAAGCAGATTGAAAACTCCGGCGCTCAAGGTTTCGCTTATTTTTTTGCTAGCAAAGCCGATTATTCAAAACTATTAATAGCTGAGAAGGATTCTGAGAAGGGGGTTGCGGAAAAAGCTTGGATCGATGCGATTTTAAATCAGCGCATGATTCACTATATGGATAAGCGTAAAGCCGATTTTGAAAAATTAGATGTGCCGGTATTACACGCCTTGGCTTATAACGATGGCGACCAAGGTGATTATGAAAAAGATCACGCGGGTTTATCGGCGACTATGTCTCCGTATTTCTTAATGATGCCTGAAACTTCAGGAGTAATCGATCCAACCATTATTACTGCGCAAAACCCGGTGACTCACCAGCAAGAGATTATCGATTATCAGTTTAAAGCATTTGTTGAGCGTGCAATTCTACAAGCAAAGCTTAAGCATACGGCTAACCGTGATAAAAAAGTCGCGATCATGATCTGGAATTACCCACCAGGGGAAAAGAATATCGGTGCTGCGTTCTTAAACGTGCCTAAATCATTAGATAATATTACCAATGGTTTGATCGCTGAAGGCTATAGTGCAGAGCAAAAGGATGAGCAGTTTTTCATCGATAATGCCGGCGGTCTATTAGCACCGCTGTATCGTACGGGTCATATGGAAGCACTTAAAAGCAAAAATCTGACAGGGCATTTACCGCTAGCGGATTATCAAGCTTGGTTTGCAACGCTACCTCAGACAGTACAAGACGAAATTAATCAAGATTGGGGGCTGGCGAAAGACCAAGAGTTTATCGAATTGAAAAACGGTAAACCTCACTTTATGGTTGCCCGCATGCAAAATGGCAATATCATCACCTTACCTCAGCCAAGTTCGTCTTCGAGTGACGAAGAAAAAGATCGTATGTATCACGATACCAGTTCACCGGCCAGTCACTATTATTTAGCCGTTTATTTGTATGTTAAAAAAACTTTTGGCGCCGATGCAATTGTTCACTTGGGTACTCACGGCTCGCAAGAGTGGTTGAAAGGAAAAGAGCGTGGTCTATCAATTTATGATTCACCTTCATTATCGGTAGGCAACTTACCTGTGATCTATCCGTTTATTATGGATAACGTCGGTGAAGCGATGCAGGCAAAACGTCGTGGTCGTGCGACGATGATTTCCCACCTAACCCCAGGTTTTGCCGCCGCGGGGATGCATTCTGATATTAAAGAAATCGATGAATTGGTTCATCAATACGAATCATTGGATGAAGGGCTAACAAAAGAGAATACGCAAAAGAGCATCCGTGAAAAGATGGATCTTCTGAATATTACTCAAGAGCTACGACTTTCGGAATCAGATGACTTTAAGGGTGTTCTGGCAATATTACACCGATATCTACACGACCTTGCCCAAGAAGCTCAACCTCTAGGCTTACATACGTTTGGTATTACGCCGCAAGATAGCCACATCATTACTACGATTCAGCAAATGCTCGCGGCCGAAACCATTGCTCTCGCTCACGATTTTGAGAAAGATAATAATCTTGAAGCCATGATGCCAAAAGAGGTGGTCGGTGAAATCTTCAGTGCTGAAATGGAAAAGCTGGATGGCACGCAATTAACCGATATCGATGGCTTTAAATTATTGTGGCTAACTATTATTGAAGGCAAAACTTTCGACCTTGATGATGAATTAGCGGCTGGTATTGTTGAGGCGAAAAAATATTATCAAGGCTTTATTAACCAGCAAGAAATGCCTGCCTTAGTGAATGCCTTACAAGGGGGTTATACGCCTATCTTAACGGGGGGAGATCCCATCCGTAATCCAGAAGCCATGCCGACAGGTAAAAACCTAATCGGATTTAACCCTGCCAAAGTGCCATCGCAAGCGGCGTATGAAGCCGGTAAAGCCTTGGTAGAAGATAGCATTGCTAAATACCATAGTGAGCACGGCCAATTCCCTGACAAGCTAGCGTTTTCTCTTTGGTCGTTAGAAACCATGCGTCAGCATGGAGTATTAGAATCTCAAATCATGGCAGCCCTAGGGGTAAAACCTAAATGGGATCGACGAGGCATGGTAGTAGGCACCGAAATCATTGAATACAGTGAATTGAAGCGCCCGCGTATCGACGTGGCTATTTCAGCGACAGGATTGTACAGAGACGCGTTCCCAAATGTGATGTTGTTATTAGCCAAAGCCATTAAAGATATCGCTGAGTTAAAAGAAGAATCTAATTCGGTATATAAAAATGCCCAGAGCCTGAAAGCTGAATTCTTAGAAAACGGTGCCAGCGAAGAAGACGCTCTGTACTTATCTTCGGTGCGTATCTTCTCTAATGATACTGGTGCTTATGGAACCGGTTTAGATGGTGCGACGTTAGCAACCGATACTTGGGAGCAAGACGATAAACTCGCTGACCTCTATATGTCCCGTATGGGCTATGCCTTTGGTGCTGATGCCAGCCGTTGGAGTGAAAAGGTCGATGCAAAAACCATTGGTAACCTTTATGGTAAAGTGCTGACGGGTACCGATGCGGTGATTTTTTCTCGTTCTTCTAACCTCTATGGCATGATCACCAGTGATGACCCATTCCAGTATTTTGGCGGCATTGCCTTAGCCGTGCGCAATCTCGATGGGGAAAGCCCTGAGATGTATATTTCTAACTTGCGTAAAACCAGTGATATGAAAAATGAAACCCTAGATAAGTTTTTAGGTCGTGAATTACGTACCCGTACTTTCCACCCGCGTTGGATTGAAGAAATGCAAAAAGAAGGCTATTCCGGCGCGTTAACCGTACTTGATCGCATGAATAACTTCTGGGGCTGGACGGTAATGGATCCTGATTCGGTTAATAATGCGCAGTGGCAAGAATTTGTTGAAGTGTATGTGAATGATAAATACGACATGCAAATGAAAGAATTCTTTGAAAAGAATAACCCGTATGCGTTAGCACAAATGGTCGAGCGTATCTTAGAAGCTGAGCGTAAAGAGTATTTCCAAACCGATGAGGCGACGTTAGAAAAACTCACCGAGACCTATTTGGAAATGGCAAATAAATACGACATTTATACGGATAATGAAGTCTTTAAAGATAAGCTTGAAAATCTAGCCCAAGGCTTTGGCTTAGACTTTACCTTGCCCGAAAAAATGTCGCAGCAGGCAATGGAGGCAATTCAAAATACCCCGCAGCCTAATGAGATGAATGCAGAGCAAAGTGATACGGCGACTGAATTTGTCACAGGGCAAAAGCTAGAAAAGCAAAGTGAACAAGAAGTGGAAACCGATTACCAAGTTTTATGGGTAAGCTTAGTGTGTTTATTGATTATGTTAATGGGCGGGCTGTATCAGGTTCGCTTTAAGCGAGAAAGGGTTGAACTGGTTTAGATAAACCAGCATCGATAAAAAGGCCCTGATGTCGATCAGGGCCTTATATTAGTTATTTAACTCCCCAAACTTCACCGAAGATAGCACCGTTAGCGGTTTCTAAATCCGCTGCACTGCTGGCTTCTTGATTAAAACTCTTAATGCTAATCTGGCGAGTATTCATTTCCACTTTAGCCAAGGTTAAGCGTAAGAGAGCAGTGATCGTTTCAAACTCTAAGTTGGCTAGAACCGTAGGGTCTAATTCCTCAAAGTTGATATCTTCTAAGTCACCTTCAACCCCATCAGGAATAACTGGAACTTCGAAGCTAGTTTGCGCGTTCACGACGATGAAACCATCGGCATTAATAACCCAAGTGAAATCCAGTACCGCTTTATCATCATTACCCACTTCCCCTAAGAAGGTACCATTACCCTCAGGAAGGAAGGTTAAGAAACCAAAATCCGTGACCAGAGTATTATTGGTCACATCAGCAGCAACAAAGGCGGTCGCTTCACAATCTGTATCCGCAACCTCTTTAAACTGTTGATAAGTAGCACCTGGGCGTTCTGCTAGATTATCTTCATCGAAATCAACATCGCCGGCCATGCAAGGCTCTAAAGGTGTGGTTAATGAGAAATCAAAAGCCGCCTTGATTTGATCACGACCCGCATCATTAAATACCCATTCGTTATCGCCTTCTTCCCCTACTGGTTGAATGCCACCTTGGCGCACAGCGCCTTCATAGACGACGAAGAAACGTAAGCGTTCATCATTGCGCACATCACCAATTTCAGCTAATAGTGGAGGAATGCCGTATTCAATAATGGTCTGACCCGCAACGGTGGTTTGAACCCATTGAGCACTAACCATCACTTCAAGCATTGGCTGTTGGCTACCCGCGGTACCTTCCATAGGTTCACCCATGTTTGGATCTTCCATTGGAGGTTGTTCGCCGTCAGGACCTTCTTCTAAGGCTTGCAGCTTATTTTCTTCCGCAGGAGGCATTTCTTCCATAGGAGGTTGTTCTCCAACGGTCCCATCGCCATTCCCATCACCCGCTGTACCATCATTCATATCACCGTCATTATATTGGTGCTTAAACAGGTAATAATTAACGGTACCACCGGCAACAAACTCAGCAATGATGTCAACCCCATTACGACCACCAACGGCAATACCTTTTATATCACTGGCATCCGTAGGGTCGACGGCCGCAGTCGCCGTTGTTAAATCGGCAAGAGCGATGGCTGGTTGGCCATCCGTATCATGCTCACCATCACCGGTACGTAAGAAGACGTTATTACATAGGGTATCGGTAGGGTTCCATGCGCCGTTTTCATTGCTTTCAAATTGACCATCCCAGCACTGATCAACCGATTCTACATTTTGATCAAAGATGGCATACATAGCATTAGGGCGTTTAAACGATAGTTTATAGCCCGTTGCACCGGCGGCAAAACTTGCCATAGGGTCCATAGCCCGGAAAAACTCATCGTCCATAAAGGTCAGGATATTTTTACCGGTAAGATCAACACTGATCCCGGTAATCTCCTGGCGTGTTGCCTCTACACCACCAATTTCAACGATAACGGCATCACCGGAAATTGAAATCGTCTCATCATCGTCAGCAATACAGGACACACTGCCGTTGGATAATAAGCAGATACGACCATCGTGATCACCTTCTTGCTCGCCACCGGCAGTATCTTCACCTGCATTATCACCTTCGCTAGCAGGTTCTTCTTCAAGTTCCCACAAGCTGGTTAGAGGTTTGTAGATGGTTTTAGAAATGGTCACTAATGCAGAAGCGGCATCTTTCATAACCGTGCCATAAGAAAACTCAAGCACCTCTTGCTGGATCGATGAATCGTAAGAATGATCCGACTCAAAGAAATGAATGCCTTCACCGGACTCTAAAACCTGTGCAATATTGGCTGCAGCGGTTTCACGCTCAGTTTCACGCTCTTCAATTTCTTCTTCAATGGTTGTGGTATCCACATCAACCACATCCAGCTCTTCGCTTTCCGCTAAAGCAGAAGGGTCAAAAGTATCACCGCCTCCTTCTTCAGTTTCAATCGCGGTATCAACTTGTTCAGCAATGGTATCTAAAGAAGTCACCACCTCTTGAACGATGATAGCGACCAGGTCTTCAAAGGAGACTTCGGCATCTCCCAAAACCTCTTCCACCAGTTCTATGTTCTCTTGTAGAACCACGACCGTAACTTGAGCAACCTTATGCAAGCGTTCGAACTCTTCTGCATTCTCAGTTCCATCTTCCGAGCCAGCCACATAGTCAGCTTCTAAATCTAAGGTCGTTCCTAATTTTGCTTGCACGCTACCCGCTGCTTCTTCAGGCGTGACATCATTTTCTTCTATTTCACTTTGCACCATAGTGGTTAATGGGCTAATGAACTCATAACCGGCAGGAGCGGTTAAGGTATATTTTTTCTCAATCGGAGTATCTGGTTTATCTTCGTCAACGGTTTCGCCAACAATGATTTCAACTAATAGGGGGGCACTTGCTAATTGTGCTTCGGTCACGCTGTCTAATGAAAATTCACCTCCGGCGGTAGAAATTGTAGAAGGTTCACTAGGGTCACAAACTTTATTTGAATTTAAATCTAAACAGACCTTTGCTCCCGTAAGATAACCATCGGCTACTTTACCGGAGAAACTGGTCGTTTCTTCAGGGGGTGTAATAGGATCATCATCGTCGTCATCTCCAAAATCTAAAGAGAAGCAACCATGTAATAATGTGGATGATAGTGCTACCACCAAGGCTTTTTTTAACGCAGGCATATTCAAACTCCGATCTTTTTTGGCCAGACCTCATTAGTAAAGCAGGTCTATTACGTACTGCTAATAACTTGTAGTTTCTAAAATAAGATGATAAATAAGTCAATAGTGTGAGTGGCGCATTTCGTGGTTTAAAAGGGAGATATATGAAAGTTATGTTATATTTCTGTAACTAATTAGAAAATAAAATAGGCGAGTTTGGGACATGGAACACACTTTTTGGCACAACAAATGGGCGATAAACCAAGTTGGTTTCCATCTCGATTATGTCCATCCGTTACTGAAGCGTAACCTTGCGTTATTTGAAGTAAATGGACGGTTAAGAAATTCGGGAAAAATATTTATACCCTTGTGTGGTAAGACGTTAGATATTGAATTTCTTTTGTCTCAGGGCTATCAAGTTGTAGCGGTTGAATTAAGCGAAATTGCAGTGAAAGAAATCTTTTCTCAATTAAATGTGCAGCCGACTATTAGAGCTTGGCAAGGTGGAAAAGTTTATCAATTTGAAAAGTTAACCATATTCGTTGGAGATTATTTTTCGTTAACGCAAAAAGATTTAGGCGAAGTTTCTTTTGTTTATGATCGAGCTGCGTTAATCGCGTTACCAGAAAAGATGCGCTTAGAGTATGCGCAACATATGGTTAAAATAACTCAGCACAGTCCTCAATTATTAATTACTTTGGATTATGATCAAACCATTGCAGGCGGCCCTCCATTTGCGGTCCCTGCGGCCGAAGTAGAAGCACTGTATGGAGGAGCTTACCCCATACAATTGATTGAAGAGGCCGATATCATAAGCGAAGAACCGCGCTTTAAAGCGAAAGGTTTAACATCGTTTTATCAACGCGCTTATAAGTTGAAATAAAATCACCCTGACTTTGAAATTGAGATAACAGTGATCAGGCCCTGTTGTGGATATAGCCATTTCACTTCAAGGTCCCAAATTTTAACGCCATAGATTCGCTTTGGGTCCGGATTTTGATAAGCCGGCTTAGGGTCTTGCGCCAGCATTTGTTCAACTAACTCTTTTACTGGTTGACCTAATCGTTTGCCTTGATCAATTGCAGAGCACAGAGCGTCAGGCGTAAATTCTATCAGGATAAGCTCTGGGCTTTCATTGGCGATGGCATTACTTGCCGTTGGCAAAGCATCTGCATAGGGCACGTAAGGTTTGATATCGACAATAGGCGTACCGTCTAATAAATCAATCCCAGAAATCTGCAAGCGGCCGTTTTTGATGCCATCGAGCTTCACCACAGAAAGCCCCAAGGGATTAGGCCTATGGGTTGCACGGCTCGCAAATACCCCAATCTTTTTATTGCCTCCTAAGCGAGGAGGGCGAACTCTTAAGCGTACCTCACCGTCTTTTGGCATGGCTTGGTGAAAAATAAAGCTGAGCCATAAGTGACTCACCTCTTCCAAGCCTGCAATCGCTAATGGGTCATCATAAGGGGAAAATAATTCAATTTCTCCACGGGCAGCAAGGGCAAGTGATGGCTGGCGAGGAATGGCAAACTTTTCTTTAAAGCAAGAGTGAACTGTACCAATGGGGTTGATTGAGAAGTTAAGGATGGGTGAATCCATTGCCATGTTTACCTAGGTTTCATTTGTTGTCTGTCGATATTATTGCATGTTTGGCTATTCAAATTAATTATATTAAGTATTTACAATAGGGTTTAAATCAAATATAAATGATAATCAATATCATTTGTATTGGGTGGCACAATGCAATCTTGGAAAGAAATCGTCTTACAAGGCAACTGCTGTTTTGATCAAGAGCGTTGGTATGATGCTCAAGCTCATTATTTATCGGCTATCGAACAGCTAGAGACTTTATGGCAACACGATATAGAAAATAGTCAGCTGATGATGGCATGGATTGCTGTGATGCATAACCTTTCCAGTTTAAATAATAAAATGAATAAGCCTAAAGCCGCCTTACAGCCTTTGATGCACAGCTATAAAACAGTAATGAATTTATCCACTGATAAATCCTTAGGTGAAGACTTTCATGTCTCTGTGATGAGGGCGGCTCGCACCTGTTTAATCACGCTAATGGAGTTTTCTAAGAACAACCCTATTTGTGATTGTTGCAAAGCTTCGCTAGAGGCTTCTTGGCAACAAGTTCAAACGTCGGAATTTGTGCTGCACTAATAAAACTGATTAACCCCTCTTAATTACTTAGGACATTTTATGTTATATCGATTGCTATCAACCTTAGATGCTAAAAAAAGCTTTTCTCGTGTTTCAGCTCATTGTGATATTCCTTGCAAAATATATGATCCCAGCAGTGCACAAATTGCCGTATTAACTATGATTCGAATGGTTGATCTTCTTGAAGAGATAGCGGCAAAAGATACTTTAAGTGCTAATGATCAAGCGCAATTTTCACGCCTTGTCGCACAAAAGGAAGAGCATGGATTTAAAGTAAAAGAAGAAATTCGCGTAATATGGGGGGATTATATTAAGCAGCCACAATTAGAAAAATTTCCTGAATTACACGAATTATCTCATGGCATTATGTTAGCAGCTTCAAAAGCGAAACAGCATATTGATAAAGCCGCAACCTTGGATTTGTTGACTAAGGTTAATCGTTTTGCAGAAATATTCTGGGCGACTAAGGGGGTTGAAACATTTACCGCTACCTGTCCTTATCCTCCGGAGCAAAGCGTTGTATACCCTAAGCTTAACTAGAATTAAATGTTAGGTTTGTCGATTAATCGAGTGACGGGGATGAGTATGCATCCCCGCTTGACCGACGGAAGTTTTATCTTATTGCGCTCACTTCAATGCCGCTTACGAAATTCTGCTGCAAATTTAAAGGTGGGGTGTATGGTCAAATGTCGTCATATTCGCTATGGATACATTATTAAAACCATTGTTAAAATTGATAATGAAGGCCGCTATTGGCTGGAAGGAGAGAACGATTCCAGCCTTACCACTGAGCAAATGGGTCCGATATTACGCGAGCAAATCATTGCTCGCGTAATATTTACCATTGCAAGCCCTTCTAAATATATGGCCTCTACATATTAGGATAGTTAGGCCCGTCTCCTCCTTCAGGAATCTTCCAGTTAATATTTTGTGCTGGATCTTTGATATCACACGTCTTGCAGTGTAGGCAGTTCTGAGAATTAATTTGAAAATGAACCTCTCCAATATCATTTTCAAGTTTTTCATATACTCCGCCAGGACAGTAAAATAAAGAGGGCTCACTGCGGCCATCATTGAATTCAGCCAAATGCTTAATCGGTATCGCTTTATCCTTGAGTTGTAAGTGACATACCTGATCTTCGCTATGATTGGTACTCGACAGAAATACAGAATCGAGTTTATTAAAGGTTAATACCCCATCCGCTTTGGGATAACGTATCGGTTGCGCGTTTGCATAGGTTTTTTGCGCGCTTTTGGAGAGTGTCGCGGCAAAGTCAGGTTGTGGGTCTTGTAAGGTAATCGGTAACCTGCCATTAAATAAATTAATATCAATAAATGAAAAGATGCCCCCTAGAATTTCACCGAGGTGATGACGCGCGGGGCCCCAGTTTCTTTGCTGATGCAATTCTGTATAAACCCAGGATTCCTTAAAAGCTTGTTCATACTCTTCAAGGTCTGTTTGAATATAGCCAGAGGCGAGGGCGTGATTGATTGTCTCCGCTGCGAGCATGCCGGATTTCATCGCAGTATGGCTGCCTTTAATCTTGGCATTATTCAATGTTCCCGCGTCACAGCCAATTAATAACCCACCAGGGAAATGCATCTTAGGTAGCGATTGCAAACCGCCTTTAGCAATGGCACGGGCGCCATAACTAATGCGCTTTCCACCCTTTAAAAATTTGGCAATAGTCGGGTGAGTTTTCCATCGTTGCATCTCTTGGTAAGGATCAAAGAAGGGGTGCTGATAGGCGAGCTCAGAAATAAAACCGAGTGAAATCTGGTTGTTTTCTAAGTGATATAAAAAACCACCACCACCGGCTTTTTCTTTTGCCAGCGTTTCACTCACCGGCCAGCCGGCGGTATGCAATACTAAGCCTTCTTTATGAAGGTCATTTACCTCGGGGTCAATCTGCCATAGCTCTTTGATGCCTAAGCCATAATGTTGCGGGTCTTTCTTTTTTCCTGAGGAGTCTACATCAAGCTGGTAGTGCTTAATAAGTTGCTTGCCTAAGTGTCCACGGCAGCCCTCGCTGAATACGCTATAGCGGGCATGAATTTCCATTCCCGCCATAAAACTCTCTTTATGTTCACCATTAGCATCAATACCCATATCCCCGGTAATAACCCCAGTGACTTGGTTATTCTCACCGATTATTAATTCACTGGCGGCAAAGCCCGGATAAATCTCGACCCCTAATTGCTCGGCTTGCTGCGCGAGCCAGCGGCAGACATTCCCTAGGCTGACGATATAGTTATCGTGGTTCTTTAAAAGTTTAGGCTCCAGCAGCTTAGGGAATTTAATGCCATGATTTTGGCTGAAGTAATAAATCTCATCGTCGATAACAGGGGTATTAAGCGGGGCACCAAGGGTTTTCCAGTCAGGGAACAGCTCATCCATCGCGGTGGGTTGTATGATTGCTCCGGACAAAATATGGGCGCCGACTTCTGAGCCTTTTTCCAATACCACAACATGGGTATCAGAGTTCAGTTGTTTCAAGCGACAAGCGGTGGCTAATCCCGCAGGTCCCGCACCGATGATCAGAACATCCACATCCATGCGGTCACGATTTATATTGTCATTATTCATAAGCAGCTCTCTTTATACTGTTATTATGCTTAGGCCTGAATGGATCAGGCAATAACAGCGTATAAAAGAGAGATAATGAATAGATCACCCCTAGAGGTGATTTGTAGGAAAAAAAGAGAATCTTGGGTATTAGTAAATAAGTATTGCTTTATATGAAGGTAAGCTTAGTTTATAAATCTATTTTTTAGTATATTTGATATTATTCACAATATTAGATTTTAATCAGGGCAGTAAGGTAATCGTATGGATGCGAAGTTTTCAGTAATATATCAAGGGAAGCTTGTTGAGAGCATGTTGGTTGAAGATATCGAGGAAAATTTACAAAACCAATATAAGATTTCTGCTGATAAATCAAAACAATTTCTATCAAAGAATAGAATTGTTAAAAATGGTTTAACCAGTGTGCAGGCGAAAAAATTACAAACTAATTTACTAGCTCTAGGGGTGAAAACTCGACTTCTAAACGAGAGTGAAAAAAAATCGACGACCTCTTCAAAGAATAAACTATCGCGAGATGAAATAGATAAGATATTTCAACACAAAATGTCTCCGATAAAGACCCCATTTTCGTATAATATCGGCTTGATTGTAACGTTTATACTTACCCTTTTCATACCTTTGCTTTATCTGGTGATCACTTCATTCTCAGTTTATGGTACATACTGGTTTATTAGTAGTTTAACTTCGATTATAGATTTTCATGGTAATGTGGCTATTAAGGGCTTAGTGGCCTTTAGCGTAATCTTTATGGGCGTATTGTTAAGCCTATTTCTATTGCGGCCCTTGATTCCTCAAACTAGAAAAAACAATGATGAAATATTAGATGAACAAGATCATCCAGAGTTGTTTTATTTAATCGCTAAATTAAGTCGTTATATGTCGGTGCCAATGCCTTCTGAAATTCGTATTAATAAATCGGTTAATGCGTCGGCAGGGATGAAGGATGGCATGCGCAGTTTAATAACAGGAAATCTAGTCTTAACGTTAGGTCTTCCTTTGCTTTCTGGTATGAATATGAGGCAGTTGGTTGGCGTGATTTCACATGAATTTGGCCATTTCTCTCAACGCTTTGGTATGACAGTGTATTATGTAATAAATACTATTAATTATTGGCTGCAGGAAAGAGCATTTGCCAATTATGGCTTAGCCCTTTTGTTAAAAAATTGGCGTGATAAATATGAGAATGGTTATGTTCTTATTCCTATTTGGATGGCCAGTGCCGGCATTTGGTTAACTCAGAAAATTTTTAAGTATCTATTTCAAGCTAGTTTATATATAAGTCAAAATATGACTCGCCAAATGGAATATAATGCTGATCATCATGAATGCAGGGTAGTAGGTAGTGATTATTTTTCAACAACCTCGATTAGATTGCATGAACTCAATTATGCTCGGGAAAAAGTGAAGGATATTAATACTCATTTTTGGAATGAGAATATGCTTCTTAAAGATATCCCCAAGGCTATCAATTCCATCGCCAACGAGCTCTCTGCACCTGAAAGAAGATATGTTAAAGAATCAATGGGAAACCAAGAGACTCATCCGTGGGACTCCCACCCTGCAGATCATCAAAGAATTGAACATGCACTAAAACAGCAAGAACCAGCTAAATTTATCTGCGAACTTCCCTCTTCACTATTAATGAACCGATCAAGGGGTCAGAGTACTTGATTTTAGACTTATTGCTGTTTGATTCCTGAAAGTTAAACTGATTTTATAAGCGTGGCATATTATTTAGAAAAGGAATTTCTAATGGCGCGTTTACCTCGTATCTGTGCATGATCAAGGAAATCTGATCAAGTAAATCAAAGACTCTGACCCCTTGATTGGTTGTATTAAATGAACCCTTGTTAGATAATTGGAAAAATATTTAATATGGATTGTTAATTTTGAAATTTATCTTCGCATTACTCTTGTTGTCTTTCACCCAACTCTCTTATTCTCATGATCCTATTAACTTTAATACACAGGATGTATATTTGATTGCTAATGTATTGAATCCTAAATATGAAGGAGGAGATATGTATGAGGTCTTTGAGTTGATGCCGGGTATTGGAATTGGCACTGCATTGACGGGCATAAAACTTGGTTATGGACAGGTTTTTGTGGAGGCCGGCTATAACTATTTAGGGACCTATCATCGAGATGTATATGAAGGTGGTACAGAAACTAATTATTATTTATATGATAACGAAGAAACTCTGCAGAATATTTATGCCAATTTTAAATTAAGTTATCCTCTATCGGATAACTTTTTGATGAACCTAAAACTGGGTCGTGGCTTATTTTATACTCAAGTTGAAGCGACGAGTAGATATGAAAGATCCAAATTATATGACATAAAAGAAGGATCGGATTATTCAAACAAAAGTATGGTAGGTTTTGGTTTTGAATATTTATCAAATGATAAATTTTCATATTCATTTGAATATATTGAGTACGGATATTACCTAAGGACTTGGGTCGGGAGCTTTTCTTTTAGGCTATAACGCTGATCGATCAAGGGATCAAGGGGGCAGAATGCTTGATTTTAGACTTATTGCTGATTGATTACTGAAAGTTAAACTGATTTTATAAGCGTGGCATATTATTTAGAAAAGGAATTTCGATCAAGGGGTGATCAAGGGGTGATCAAGGGGTCAGAGTGCTTGATTTTAGACTTTTTGCTGATTGATTGCTGAAAGTGATCAAGGGGTCAGAGTGCTTGATTTTAGACTTTTTGCTGATTGATTGCTGAAAGTTAAACTGATTTTATAAGCGTGGCATATTATTTAGAAAAGGAATTCTAATGGCGCGTTTACCTCGTATCTATGTACCGGGATGTTCATATCATATTGTTCAGCGTGGTAATAACCGTGAACCTTGTTTCTATACCGAGCAGGACTACGCAACGTATTTAACCTACCTAAAAGAATCAGCAGAATCCTGTGGTGTCGCCATTCATTCTTACGTTTTCATGACGAATAATCTACACATGCTAGTGACGCCTAATAATACGTAATGATCAAGGGGTTGATCAAGGGGTCAGAGTAACTTAGATCGAGTAACTTAGATCAAGGGGTCAGAGTGCTTGATTTTAGACTTTTTTCTGATTGATTGCTGAAAGTTATACTGATTTTATAAGTGTGGCATATTATTTAGAAAAGGAATTTCTAATGGCGCGTTTACCTCGAATTTTTGTGCAGGGATGTTCATATCATATTGTTCAGCGTGGTAATAACCGTGAACCTTGTTTCTATACCGAGCAGGACTACGCAACGTATTTAACCTACCTAAAAGAATCAGCAGAATCCTGTGATGTGGCCATACACGCCTACGTTTTAATGACAAATCATGTACACATGCTAGTGACCCCAATGGATGATGGCGATATAAGTCGCATGATGCAGAGTTTGGGGCGTAAATACGTGCGTTATTTTAATTCGGCGAATCAACGTACGGGCACTCTATGGGAGGGTAGGTTCAAATCCAGTGTGGTGGAAACCGAACGTTATTTATTAACGGTTTATCGATATATTGAATTGAATCCAGTACGTGCGGGGATGGTAGCCCATGCAAGTGAATATCCGTGGTCTAGCTTTCAATATAATGGGGCAGGTCGTGAAGTAAAATTAATCACACCGCATAATGAATATTTAAAACTTGATGAAAATAGTGAGAAAAGACAGCAGGCTTATCGGAGTTTATTTCAAGGCTTGATGCCTGAATTGGATTTAGAAGAAATTAGAGAGGCACTTCAAAAAGACTGGGTTCTAGGAGATGATCGTTTTAAACGAAAGATAGCAGAGAAAATAGGCACTTGTCGTGAAAAACATGGAGGGGATCGTAAGTCTTTAGGGTTTTTAAAAAATCAAAGACTCTGACCCCCCTTGCTCAGGGACCCCCCTTGCTCTAGTCGAAGGGGTTAAAACTGGTAATGCACACTAATGTTATAATTCTCTGCGTCGACCTTATAATCAGAAAAAGAAACTCCATTATCTTCCTCATCATTAACAAGGGTTCCAAATAGACGGTCATAACCAGCACGAAGTTTTACCCCTTTAAATAGGCTGAATTCAGCGCCAAGGGCATAGGTGGGTAGTGTTCCCATCCAAATTTCTTTCTCGCCATCATTCAAGTTCGCATCGTATTCTTCCACATAGCCGGTAAAGGCATAGCCCGCTTTTACGTACAAGGCAACTCTGGGTTGTATATGGTAAGTCAGCTTAGGGGTAACCGTAAGGCTAATAAAGGCGGCGCTTTCAACAAAAGATCGATCGTCTTCAGTCGATTGCGATGAAAATAAGGTGCTCTCTAACCCTAACCAATTGACGAAGTTTACTCCCCAGAAAACACTGCTACTAAGATGAGTATTACTATTTTTTGCCCCATTTTCGTATTCAATCGAATTGTCTAAATAGCCATAAGGCGCTATGCCAACATGCCAGCCGGTTTTATCATCAATTTTCGAGGATGCCATCCCTAAGCTGGGAGTAAGCATAATAAATACTAGGGTGAGATATTTTAAATACACAACAAAATCCTTTTGTAGGGGAAACCAAATCGGGTTAAATAAAGCCGTATGATATCAATAATCGACAAAATGTTATACGGAACGATAGGATCATTGGCGTTATTAGCTCCCTGATTGTCAGCTTCTTCTCTTTACTTCATTTTTGCTTTCGAACACACTTTATCCATTAATAAATAGGGATTATAAATCATGACTAAAAGCGTAGTAATTACAGGTGCATCCTCGGGTATTGGTGCGGCATTAGCCCATGAATTTGCCAATCGTGGTTACAATATTGCTTTGTGTGCGCGTCGTACAGAAAAGCTAGAGTCGCTTAAAAACACCCTGACAGAACGCCATAGTCAGCTGCAAATAATAACCTCCGCACTGGATGTGAACGAACTTGATACTGTTCCTACTGTACTGAACGAGTTAAAACAAACTCTGGGAAATATTGATATCGTAATCGCTAATGCGGGTATCACAGGGGTGCGTAGAACCGGTAATGGTGATCTAACAAAAGATAAGCAAATACTGCAAACCAATTTGTTTGGTGCCATTGCAACGATTGATGCCGCCGTGGCTATCTTCCGCCAACAAGGCTTTGGCCAAATTGTGGGCATATCTTCCTTCTCGGCATTTAGAGGAATACCGGGCAGTGCTGCATACTCAGCATCAAAGGCGGCATTAACCAATTATTTACAAGCGGTGGGCACCGAGCTCTACAAAAAGAAAGATATTAACGTTACGGCCATTCATCCGGGTTTTATTCGTACTGAAATCGATGAGAATATAGAGAAGTTCCCTTTTGTTATTGATGCCGATGTAGCTGCAAAAACCATGGCGAATGCGATTGAAAAGGGCAAGAGTGATATTGTCGTGCCGAGCTGGCCGTGGGCCTTATTGCGTAATGTTATGCCAAAGCTGCCAGAGTCGGTTATTGCGAAAATATTCTAATTATTATTCGTTATTTGCCTCAATATCTTCGATCATCTTCTCTTTAATATCTAAATACTCCATTTTAGGAATTTCTAAAAATTCTAAAATGGGAATTAAATAATCAGAGAAGTGATCGGCACTGGTTAAACGCCAGAAATAGCGGTACTCACTGCTGATATCTTTAGCGAGCATCAATATGGCCAAATAACTCAATAAATTTTCGTGTACTTTAATCGAGTGATCAAATGCTTTTTCAAACAGTGGCTGCAGCAAAATGACCTTGCTGACGGTTGTGGGCAGATGCCACTCCTTGGTCAAACGATAACCCAGTGTAAAATGGTCGACTTGAAAGTGATCATTTTCTAATGAAGAGAAGTCTCTTAAACTGAGTTGTGAAGCTTCCTGTAGGAGGTTCTTATAATTAGGAAAGTTAGCCATCATGACTGGGATGCCAATATCGTGCAGCATACCAATACTATAAGCCTTATCTTGATTGATGATACTGAATTGAGAGGCTAAGCGCATGCATAAACCCGCGACTTCAGTGGCCGTATCCCAAAAACGGTCCAGTCGATCATATTGATCCATTGAATTCTTTAATACCACGGATTGTAATAAGGTAAACGTTCGCTTATGACCTAATAAAGTGATTGCCTGAGGAACAGATTCAACGGTTTGCTTTAGTCCAAGTGCTGGGCTATTAACGGTCGCTAATAGACTTGAATATAGACCTACATCCGCATTAACAAGGCTCGATATTATTTGAATATCTGGCTCTTGCTGTTTCATTGTAGCGTTCAATTCGATTAGAATTTCTGGACAAGAAGGGATGAGCAAACTATCGGGCATAATGGGCCTCAAGTTAAATTACCTGACTGTTTTACTATAGTATTATTTCATCGATTCGCTTTATTTTTTTACTAACTAATTGGTTAAATCAATGCCGCTTAAGTTATGACTTAATTTACGAATTAATGCGCCATCTTGAGTAAGGCCTGTGTCCGGTTTTCTACCCCCATCTTGCCATAGAGATTGCGAATATGAACTTTAAGGGTATTGAGTGAGATATGCAGTTGCTCGGCAATGTCTTTATTGCTCAACCCTTGCTGCACAAGGGCCATCACCTGCGCTTCACGTTTAGTCAATGGCTCTACTAGATCGGCTAGGGCCGGAATTGGCTTATTCGTCGGTAAACGATCTAACTGGTACTGTTGAATTAGCGCTTCAGCCAAGGCTATTGGTAGTTCTGGCAAAAACTGAACGAGTGAATGTGCTAAGCCTAAGTCCTTCTTTTCTTCGGCTATTTGGCTAAAAAGCCGCTCACATTTAGACCAGTCTTGTAATGCAATAGCATGGGGGAAAGCTTGCTCGTAATAACCTGAGTTCTCAAACCAGTCGAGAGCTCGGCTATGCAGAATATTTTGTTTTTTATTCGGTAAGTCTTGTAGCTGTAATAATAAAAATTGGCGAAATAGGTCGTGGTAGCGATACCAACTTCTATGGTTATCTAAAGCAATAATGAATAAATTGGCAGCTTCCAATTGTTTGATCACATGATAACTACCATCAATTTCACACAATGCATTGGTTAGCGCGGGGCAGAATTTCTCAATACCTGCGGTCGATAATAAAAAGTTTTGCAATGCTTTTGGCTGTTGGGAAAACACTTCCTCGAATAAATAATCCGCCATATCACGGTTTAATTTTTTCTCTTGGCCTTTATCCCCCTGAGCTGGCAGAACTGATAGCGCAGGCAAGGAGGACATCGCCGATAATTGTATGCCGGTAATCCAGCCTTCCGTTGCGTTAATTAAATCTTCGGCAAATTCTGCGGAAATCTTAGTCTTCAATTTTTTCTGTAAGAAATGTTGGCACTCTGTCGAGTTAAAGGCTAAATCCTGCTGCTGTATTTCAATCAGTTGGCCATTAGCGCGACGCCGGGCTAGTGCTAATGCGGGGTCTTGGCGTACTGTCATTACAATACGCAAGCTGGGGGGCAGATGGTCGAGAAACAAATTTAATGAAGACAAAATCTCATCAGACTCAGCTTTATGCAAATCATCCATTACTAGGGTATAAGCATGGTCTGATTCTTGGGCAATATCCAAGCGATCAAGATCATTCAACAGGCTAATCACTGCAGCTTCTACACCTTGGCCGCTCAATAGATTTAAGGCTTGCTCCCCCATATCGGGGACTAGGGTCTGCAGTGCGCCGATGACATGCTGCCAAAATACTTCAGCAACTGTCTGCTGGGCATCCACAATCAGCCAAGCAAAGCTATGAGAATGGGTGTGCAACCACTGACTAACTAAGGTTGTTTTACCATAGCCTGCGGGGGCAGAAATCAATACCAGCTCACCCCCTCGGGATTGCTGCAATGCTTGCATCAGCTCGGTGCGCACTAAGTGGTCGGGCTTCAGGGGTGGAATGTAAAAGCGGGTGCGTAATAGCATCGAACGGGCCAATGTCCTTATTCACAATATCTCAGTCAGGCCCTACTGTAGCGAATTGAATTGGCAAGTGCTAGCGGGCGGCCAATCTGGTAGAATCCGCGCCATTATTTCCCCTATTCCTATTTGTTAGCGGTTTAGCCAGCTAGAGGCCTTAATTATGAGTCTTGCAGATCAAATTTTAGCAGTGAATGACGACCTTCCAATCCGTAGCGATAAGCCTGTTCATAGCGGCAAAGTACGCTCGGTCTATTGGTTAACCGAGGCTGATAGTAAGCGTCTAATCGCTGAAAAAGGCTACGATGTCGCCAGTGATGCGCCTTTGGCCATAATGGTGATCAGTGACCGTATTTCCGCCTTTGATTGCATCTGGCGCGGGGAAGGTGGCATGAAGGGAGTTCCAGGCAAAGGGGCGGCACTGAATGCCATCTCCAACCACTGGTTCCGCTTGTTCCGTGAGCAAGGTCTAGCCGATAGCCATATTCTTGATATTCCACACCCATTCGTTTGGATTGTGCAGAAAGCCCGCCCAGTGATGATTGAAGCGATTTGTCGCCAGTACATCACAGGTTCTATGTGGCGCTCTTATAGCAAGGGCGAGCGTGACTTCTGCGGAATTCAAATGCCAGAAGGGCTGACAAAAGACCAGAAGCTACCAGAGCTGCTCATCACGCCTTCGACCAAGGGTATCTTAGAAGGTATTCCTGGCGTTCCAGCGGTAGATGACGTGAACATTACGCGTGCCAATATTGCAGATAACTTTGCAGCGTTCAATTTCACTAAAGCCAGTGACATCGAGCAATATGAGAAGCTATTGCAAGAAGGCTTTGGCGTGATCTCAACGGCTTTAGCTAACATCGATCAAGTCTTTGTCGATACCAAGTTTGAATTTGGCTATGTCAATGACGCTGCGGGTAATGAAAAGCTAATCTACATGGACGAAGTGGGTACCCCTGATTCTTCCCGTATTTGGGATGGTGCTCAGTACCGCGATGGTAAGGTAGTAGAGAATTCTAAAGAAGGCTTCCGCCAGTTCTTATTGAACCACTTCGAAGACTCAGACATCTTATTAAACAAAGACCGCATGGATGAGCGTTCAGCGCTTGCCCGTGATAATGAACTACCTGCCAGTGCTTTGATGGATTTGTCGAAAACTTATTTAAGCATTGCAGAAAAAGTCATCGGTGAAAAAATCGTATTATCGGATAACCCGAAAGCGGAAATCATTGAGATCCTACGCGATCAATATGGATTGGTAGATTAATCACTATGTTTTCAGGTTTTGACTATGGCACATCCAATTGTGCCATGGGTATTATTTCACCCAATACTTCTTCACAGGTTCAATTATTAGCTTTAGAGCAAGGAAAGGCCTTTA